>JAANMT010001918.1_pt1 | contig 18879 bp, 15 predicted proteins | sample 7279711 | NCBI WGS metagenome assembly JAANMT01 (sample SAMN14094538, study PRJNA606508) | bioreactor metagenome | isolation source: A lab-scale SPAN reactor treating ammonium-rich wastewater day 1 | place: Ireland: Galway | collected 2017-01-16 | reverse complement strand
AGCCGATCTCTTTACCCCAGGCGAGTAAACCTTTCGGGTAATTTACGCCTTTTTGTATGGCGAGTTCCAGATCTTCATCACTGGCAATTCCGAGTCTTTTCGCTTCCACCGCCTCGTTGATGAGCATAGAAATGATTCTCAGGAAAATTGTTTCATAAAGTTCTTCATCCTTTTCCGGGAAAGGCTTTTCCGCGCCTTCCGAATATTCATAAAATCCCTTACCGGTTTTTCTACCCAATAACTTCGCCTCGCTCATTCTTTGCTGAAGCAAACTCGGTTTGTATTTTGGATCGTAAAAATAATCCTGGTAAACAGTTTTAGTAACGGAAAAATTAATGTCAATTCCAATCAGATCCATCAGTTCAAATGGCCCCATTTTGAAATTCCCCAGCGTTTTCACTGCATCATCAACCTGCTCGGGTGTCGCGATATTTTCTTCAACAATCCTTAAAGCTTCGCCATAAAATGGCCGTGCAATCCTGTTGACAATAAAACCTGGGACATCTTTGGCAATAACGGGAATTTTGCCCCATTCTCCCATTAAATCATAAATTTGCCGAGGCAGATTTTTATCCGTTAAAAGTCCGGGAATCACTTCTACCAAAGGCATAATCGGAGCAGGATTAAAGAAATGAATGCCGATAAACCGTTCCGGTTTTGTAAGTTCTGCAGAAAGAGAAGTGATCGAGATTGATGACGTATTACTGCCAATCACACAGTCTTCAGAAACAATATCTTCCAGTTTTTTGAAAACTCCGGTTTTAATTTCTTTATTTTCTATGATGGCTTCAATCACCAGATCACAGTCTTTAAGATCAGAAAGGTTTGAGCATGCTTTGATGCGCTTGACGATTTGTTCACCCCTTTCGGCAGAAATTTTCTGCTTTCCGACCAATTTGTCCAAAGTCTCCTCCAGATTCAGCAATGATTTTTCCGTCTGAACTGAATTCGCATCATAGAGAAAAACTTCGCATCCAGCCGTCGCTGCGACCTGCGCAATGCCGATTCCCATGGTTCCGGAGCCGATTATTCCTATTTTATTCATTTTTGTACAATGTAAAATGTACAATGTAGAATGTATTTTTGCCGCACATTGTACTTTATACATTTTACATCATACACTGATTTATTTTCCCTGATAATTTGGCTTTCTTTTGTCTAAAAACGCTGCGACACCTTCCAGAAAATCAGCGCTTTCCGCAGCTTCCTGCTGAAGGATTCCTTCCAGATCAAGCTGCTGGCTTAAATTGTTATCATAAGATTCGTTGAATGCTTTTTTGGTTAAGGAAATTGCTTTTGTTGGCAAATTGGAGATTTGTTCTAAAATCCCCATCGAATTCACCATAAAGTTTTCATCTTCAAAGACATCGGCAATCAAGCCCATGTTTTTTGCTTCTGTAGCAGAAATTTTCTTGCCCGTAAAAGCGAGGTAATTTGCCTGCTGACGGCCCAAAAGTTTTGGCAACCAATAGGTTCCGCCTGTGTCAGGAATCAATCCAATGTTTACAAAAGCCTGCGAAAAATAAGAAGATTCGGTCGCTAAAGTAATGTCACATATTAATGCCAACATCGCACCGGCGCCTACTGCGGGCCCATTCACCAAGGATATAACGGGTTTTCTGCATTTTGCGATTTCCTTTACCATAGGATTGTAATAATCGATCACAATTCTCTGGATTACTCTTTCGTCATCGTCGCCACCGTAAGACATTGCATCTTTAAGATTCTGACCCGAGCAGAACGCTTTTCCACGTCCGGAAATGGCGAGACACCTTACTTCGGGATTTTTAGAACCTTCGTGCACGAAACTCCGGATTTCTTTCAGCAAAGTTTTGTTTAAACTGTTGTATGTTTCTGGCTGATTGAGGTAGGCGATTTGAAGTTTGCCTTCAAGGTGGGTTTCTATTTCGAGATGAGTGTACATGTTATTGAGTTTATATTTGCTCCAATTTACCAATATTTTTTAAGTCCGAAAGAATTAAAACTATGCAGTAAATTAAATCAGTGGCATTTAAAATAATCGAAAGGTTCCAGGCAGTCATTGCACTGATAACTTGCTTTGCAGAGGGTAGAACCGAAACGGCTGATCTGTCTGGTGTTTTCCGAACCGCATCTCGGGCATTTTTTTGGAATGTTGAGGTGATCTTCATGAGACCCTTTTTCCGGCGGTGTAATTCCGTACACGCGGAGTTTTTCCCGAGCCTCATCGGTAATCCAGTCCGTCGTCCAGATGGGAGAGATTTTGGTAATTACTTTAGCGGTAATTCCTTTTTCCTTAAACAGTTTAATAATATCCTCTTCAATATTAAACATGGCGGGACAGGCAGAGTAGGTGGGTGTGATTACAATTTCAGCTTCCTGATCAGAAATCATCTTCGCTTCCCGAACAATCCCCAGTTCTATGATGTTGATCACGGGAATTTCAGGATCCGGAATCTCGGAAAGAAGTTCTAATAGATAATTCAAAATAATCTGATAACAATTTAATTAGTTTTACCAAACACAATTCGGATACGTTCTCTGCATATACTGAAGTTCACATAAAATAAATCCGAAATATTCCGTGTGATAACCGGTTCTGGAACCTTTCTGCATGAATTCGCTTTCCGGGATTTCCATACCGAAATTCCGGAAATCCTCGGCAACTAAAAATTTCCAGTTTTCATAGAGATCCTGCGCATTTGGTGCAATTCCGAGATGGCCCAGATCCGTTTCTCCTTCGGTTTCTGCAAACATTCCGGCAGTATATTCCCAAAGGTTTTCCACGGCGGTTTTGAGTCTTGTTTGGCTTTCTTCGGTTCCGCCTGCAAACATTTTGATCCACGTCGAAGTGTGGGTATAATGGTATTTTACTTCTTTCAGAGACTTTTCGGCAATCGCAGCAAGCTGTTCATCGCTGCTTTTTGTCAGAATCATATACAGAATTTTCTGATATAGGGAAAAGAAATACACTTTCAGCACTGTATTTGCGTAATCCCCGTTGGGTAATTCGGAGAGCTGGCAATTCAGATATTCTTTTTCCAGACGCAGAAAAGCAAGGTCATCCTCGGTCTTTCCCTGGCCCTGAATCTGGGCTGCATATTTGTATAAATTATTAGACTGTCCCAGATAATCCAGGGCAATATTCGTAAGCGCGATATCTTCTTCAAGATACGGTCCCCGACCCGTAAGTTCCCCTAAACGCTGCCCGAAAATCAAAGTATCGTCGGCAAGTTTTAAGATATAATTATAAAGTGGATTCATTGTTATTGTTGGGTGTTAGATGTCAGATGCTGGGTGATTGGCGTTGTCAAAAAAGTATCTGAATTCCCACTTCCAGCATCCAACATTTACATATTTTTCACGTCGTTCGGAATCTGATAAAAAGTAGGGTGACGGTAGAGTTTATCATCAGCCGGATCAAAGAAAGCTTCTTTATCAACCCCTTCCGATGTTACCATAAATCTGCTCGGAACTACCCAGATTGAGGTACCTTCCATTCGTCTTGTGTACACGTCGCGTGCGTTTTGCAAAGCCATTTCGGCAGTTGGTGCCTGCACGGTTCCTGCGTGTTTATGGGATAATCCGGGTTTTGTCTGGATGAATACTTCCCACATATCTAGATTGCTCATTACGTTTTAATTTATGGTTTTAAAGATATAGATTTTTACTGAATTCCGTACCGCTCGAATGACTGCCAGTACTTATCCTTATAAATTTCGAAAGTAATGTTGTAATCTGGATATCGGGAAACGGTTTCTGCCAGCACCTTGGAAATCTTCCGGAAATCTTTACTCGCAAAATATATTTCTCTTAAATTTTCTGCAGTTTCACGTCCGATATTCAGATCACCTTCTTCCGGCGTCAGGGTCAGCATCATTTCATCTTCAATGGTATCCAGCATCTCATAATCTTCATTATCCGGGAAACCGGTGAACTCATCGCCAATATATTCAATCCGTAAGACCGAAATCCAGGGATGCGATGCTTTTTTATCCCATTGGAGTAAATCGGTGTTTACCGTTGCCAGTAGCGAAAAACCATTTTCTAATCTTGCTTCTATAAGTGAATAGGAATCGTCACTGGTTTCAATCTTTGAACCTTTATACTTTTCGGTAAATTCTGTTTCTCGCCAACTGAGGTAATCTTTCAGCTTTTCAATCGGAATATGTTCCTTTTCGACCTCTTCTTTTCCGGTAATTCTGAAGTTGTCAATTTGGGTAAGAAAATTCAGCTCACCTAAATAATTATCGATGAAGATAAAGGTTCCGTTTATAATTTCATTTCGGTTATCTTCGTTTAAATCCTTATGTATAAAGGTTAAATCGATTTCGTCGGGATAATTTTCATCATCGTTTGAATAAAAGAAAATTTCATCTTTGGTGAACACGTTATCGCCCATCTTAATCGTGGAACTGTTTAGGTCAGACTCTGGTTTTAGTGCTGTGAACCGCCATTTTTTGAGTTGTGGTGCGGCTGCAATAATTTCCTCCGCGTAAACAATATCTTTGATGCTTCCGTCCACAGTTATAATCAGTTCGGCAGTGTTTTCATCGAACATTCCTGTCAGCAAAAAGAAATCCTCATTGATCATTTTCAGTTTGGGTAAAACTACGTCCAGAAATTTTTCTTCTGCGTGCTCATAAGCCTTTACAACATCGAAGAATTTTTCTTCGTGACTTGTGAAATAATCCCAGAACACTTTATACGCTGGATTTATATTTATTGTTTCCTCCATTATTATTGTTTAATACCGTCTATATAGATGCTATGAGCCGTCAAACTTCCCTGTTGGTAAAGTATATTCTGGAAATTATCAGTTTTAAAAGTGACGAAATCTGCTTTCTTCCCTTTTTCTAAAGTTCCGCGGTCTTCCAAACTTAAAGCGAAAGCCGAACGGAAGGTTATTCCTGCCAAAACTTCTGCGCTTGTTAGTTTTTCGAAAGTTGCTAAAATTGAAGCCTGACTTATTAAATTTCCCATCGGTGCCGAACCGGGATTCCAGTCGCTTGCAATGGCTAAAATTCCGCCGGTATCCAGAATTTTTCTGGCAGGCGTAAATTTTTCACCCAAACCTAAACTTGCACCGGGAAGCGCAACAGCTACGGTTTCTGAATCTGCTAAAAACTGAATGTCTTCGTCAACGGTCGCTTCCAGATGGTCGGCAGATTTTGCTCCAACTTCCACCGCGATCCTCGAACTTCCCGCCGTGAACTGATCGGCATGAACAGTGATTTCGAAACCCATTTCTTTCGCTTTCAATAAAAATGCTTTACTTTCTTCCGGCTGAAAGGCTGATTTTTCAATAAAAATATCAACACGGTTTGCGAGATTTTCTGCTTTTACTTTAGGAAGTATTTCATCCAGAATATAATTCAGATATTCTTCATTGTTTCCTTCAAAATCTCTAGGTTTTAAATGAGCGGAAAGACATGTGGGAACTAAAGTCGCTTTTGTAAGACTTTGTGCTTTTTTGATGATGCGGAGCATTTTCAGTTCATTTTCAACATCCAAACCATAACCGGATTTTATTTCGATGGTCGTTATTCCTAAAGAAATCAGGAAATCAATTCTTTCTAAAGTTGTTTTAAGAAGTTCTTCTTCCGAAGCGTTTCTTGTATGCTGAACCGAACTCCAGATTCCGCCGCCGCTTTCTGCAATTTCCAGATAGGTTTTTCCGGCGTTTCTCATCGCAAAGTCATTGGCACGGTTTCCGCCGAAACAGATGTGGGTATGAGAATCTGTAAATGCAGGTAGTGCAACCTGTACTGACTCCATAGTTTCAGTCTCGATATCGGGAAATTCAGACTTTAGGTCTTTAAAATTTCCTGTTTTCCGGATGATTCCGTTTTCGGAAATAATTCCGCCGTCTTTAATGATTTGAAGTTGATCATCGCTTAGTTTTCCGCGCAAAGGAAGATTGGCAAGTGTAACAATTTGTTTAAAAGGACCAATTAGTTTCATAGTGGTAAATTTAATGTTTAAACCCAAAACACAGCAACTTTTTTCTGAATCTTCAGAATGCCAGCTTATAGCGCACCGATTCTTCGCGGCTTAGTTTTCTTAATTTCAATAAAAAATTCTACCTTTGAAAATATACAAATTAAGAATAAATGCCCGATTTTTTGCACGCAGATAGAGAGAATTTTTCGGATGATGAACTGATGCAGGAAGAAAAAATCCGGCCCCAAAGTTTTCAGGATTTTGCCGGACAAAGGAAGACTTTAGATAATCTGGAAGTTTTCGTGGCGGCTGCCAAAAACCGTGGCGGCGCGCTGGATCATGTTCTTCTTCACGGTCCGCCGGGACTCGGAAAAACCACTTTAGCAAATATCATTGCAAACGAACTGGGAGTGGGATGTAAAATTACCTCCGGACCGGTTTTGGACAAACCCGGAAGTCTTGCTGGATTACTGACTAATTTGGAAGAAAACGATGTTCTTTTCATTGATGAAATTCACCGGCTTTCTCCTATTGTAGAGGAATATCTTTATTCAGCCATGGAAGATTATAAAATCGACATCATGCTCGAAACCGGACCGAATGCACGTTCTGTACAAATCGGTTTGAATCCTTTTACTTTGGTTGGAGCGACGACAAGAAGTGGAATGCTGACCAAGCCTATGCTCGCCAGATTCGGAATCCAGAGCAGACTGGAATATTATACGATCGAACTTCTAGGGATGATTATCGAAAGAAGTGCGCGGGTTTTGGGAGTGAAAATCTACGAAGACGCCGCACTGGAAATTGCCAGAAGAAGCCGCGGAACTCCGAGAATTGCAAACGCGTTGTTAAGAAGAGTCAGAGATTTCGCGGAGATTAAAGGAAACGGAGAAATCGAGATCGAGATAACCAAATTTGCCCTGAATTCATTAAATGTCGATGAGTTCGGTCTTGATGATATGGACAATCGTATTATGCGTGTAATGATTGAAAACTTCCGCGGGAAACCGGTTGGGATTTCGGCTTTGGCGACATCGATTGGAGAGAACCCGGAAACTTTGGAAGAAGTTTATGAACCGTTTCTCATTCAGGAAGGTTTCATTATCAGAACGCCGAGAGGAAGAGAAGTGACTGAAAAAGCTTATAAACACCTCAATATTTCGGTTCCGAAACGACCTGATACGCTATTTTAAACTATTTTTATTATTTATGAAGCAAATTTTAGCTGTAATCATATTTCTTCTGTTTAATGCGTGTGCCTCTAAAAAGGATACTCAGTATTTGCAGCTTGGAAAGGCAGAAATGGCCAATCAGCATTTTGATGAAGCCGCAAAATTATTTACTAAATCGATAGAAAAAAATCCCGCCAACGCCGAGTCGTTCTTTGCGCGCGGACTGAATTACAATTTGTTGAAGGATTTTGAAAGTGCTGTGTCCGACTTTAATCAGGCAGAAAAATTGGGCTACACGGATGCAAAACTCTATACATTACGATCCTTTGCGTACAATATGACCGAAAAAAATGATCTTGCCCTTCAAGATCTGGACAAAGCCATTGAAATGGATCCTGATTCATATGCAGGAAATTATTATAACAGGGCAATGCTGCAGCTGTCATTGAAAAAGCCTGATCTGGCTATGCTGGACTTAAACAAATATGTTGAGGCAACACAGAATCCTAACGGATATTTTGCAAGAGGAAAAATTGTTTTAGGTAAAGGCGATCTGAAAAGCGCTTGCGAAGATTTCAAAAGAGCAATTTCTTTCGGAAGTACTGACGAAGAACTGCTGAAAATATCTGATGCGATCTGTAAATAACGATTCATAAAAGTTACCGCTCAATATGTACATTCCCAAAATCTACAGAAGTGAAGACACGGAGCTGATGAAAGAAATTATCAGTGAAAACGGTTTTGCCCTTTTGATTTCAGATCAGGAAAAACTGGCGGCAACACACTCCATGTTCTTGATGAATGAATCGGATGAAGGATTTTATCTGGAAACGCATATTTCGAAAGGCAATTTTCAGGCGAAAGTACTGAAAGACGGGGATGAAGTTTTATGTGATTTTCTCGGTGCGAACTCTTATATTTCCTCTTCGTGGTACGACCACAAAAACGTTTCGACCTGGAATTATGAAGCAGTACAAATCCGCGGAAAAATCAAACTGATGACGGATGAAGAACTTTATGAACACCTGCGGAAGCTGACATTCAAATATGAAAAACCTCAGAAATGCCCCATGTTGGTAGAGAATATGGGCGACGAATATGTAAGGAAGGAAATGAGAGGAGCTTTCGGAATCAATATTTTTCCGACTGAAATCTATGTCGCGTCAAAGCTTTCACAAAACAGAAACGAGGCAAATGCGGAACGAATTATTAGCAATTTAATCGAAACAGAAGATTCAGACTCTAAGAAAATCGCTGAAAAAATGAAGAAAAACAGGAATATTTAAACGCAAAGTCCGCGAAGAAATAATTTCATATCCCTCTTATCATTCGCAAAGGCGCTTCGCTTAGCAAGGGTAAAATGCGGTAATAATTATATAAATCCGAAACAATTGATATGACCGAGAATGAGATATCAAAATTAGTTTTTGAAACTGGGCTGAAGGTTCATAGAAAGTTGGGCATTGGATTATATGAATCTGTTTATGAGGCGTGTCTGGTATATGAACTAAAAGAGCAGGGTCTACAAGTAGAGATGCAAAAGGATGTCGCCATAGAATATGAAAAATTAGTTATTCCAAAGGCTTTTAGGTTAGATTTGCTCATCGAAGGAAAAGTAATTGTTGAAATTAAGCAGTGCCTGAAATAAACAGTTATCATACCTATCAGCTCCTCAACTATTTGAGAATTACAAATTGTAAATTGGGAATGATTCTTAATTTTCATTCAGTTTTATTTAAAGATGGTGTCAAAAGAATCGCCAACAATTTATAGAGAAAGCCTTTGCTAAGCGCAAGCGGCCTTGCGGTCTTAATAACAGGGTTAAATAATTAATAATCTTTGCGCCCGTTGCGTTAAAAATTAATACTTTTAAATAAGAAATCACAAAACAAAATATATGAAACTCTATCCTATACAGTGCGGAAAATTTAAGCTTGATGGCGGTGCCATGTTTGGCGTCGTCCCGAAGACCATCTGGGAAAAGACAAACCCTGCAGATGAAAGAAATTTAATCGAACTCGGGACACGCTCCCTTTTAGTGGAAGACGGAAAAAAATTAATCCTTATCGATTGCGGACTCGGAAACAAACAGGACGAAAAATTCTTCGGACATTATTCTCTTTGGGGCGACGATTCCCTGGATAAAAACCTGAAAAAATACGGCTTTGTACGCGAAGATATTACCGATGTCTTCCTTACTCACCTTCATTTCGACCACTGTGGCGGCGCGATTGAATGGAATGATGACAAAACCGGTTACCGTCCCGCTTTTAAAAATGCGCATTTCTGGACCAATGAAGAACACTGGAAGTGGGCAACAGAACCCAATCCACGGGAAAAAGCAAGCTTTCTGAAAGAAAATATACTCCCGATGCAGGAAAGCGGTCAGCTTAACTTTTTGCCGACTCCGAACAACGGAAATTACGGTTTCGCACCAGACCTTAAAATGGATGTGATCTTTGTAGACGGACATACCGAAAAGCAGATGCTTCCCGTAATTCAGTATCAGGAAAAAACCATTGTTTTCGCGGCCGATTTAATCCCGACAGCCGGGCATATTCCCCAGGTTTATGTAATGGGTTACGATACACGTCCGCTATTGACGATGGAGGAAAAAGCAAAATTTCTGAAGCAGTGTGTAGATAATGAATACCTGCTCTTTTTTGAACACGATGCCCACAACGAACTTGCCAGTCTGAAAATGACTGAAAAAGGGGTTCGTCTTGATGAAACTTTCAGCATGAACGACGTTTTTGGATATTAAAATGATGGAAGATCCAATACAGAATTCTGAAACCGCAACCCAGAAAATTGTCGGGTTAACCGGCGGCATCGGTTCCGGAAAAACTACGGTGGCCAAATTCATAGAAGAAGCAGGCTTTCCGGTTTATTATTCTGATGACCGCGCCAAAGACATTGTAAATGTTGATGAGGATTTAAAACAACGCATCATCAATCTTTTAGGGCAGGAAGCCTATGATGAGAACGGTTTTTATAACCGCAGATATGTTGCAGAACGGGTATTCGGTAATCAGGAATTATTGCTGAAACTCAATTCTTTAATTCATCCTGCTGTTAAAAATGATTTTGAAAGCTGGGTAGGAATTCAGGATGCTGAATTTCTCTTTAAAGAAACCGCTTTGCTGTTCGAATTAAAACTGAATGAAAGCTGCTATCAATCAGTTCTGGTAACCGCCGATGACAATATCCGAATTAAGCGCGTGATGGATAGAGACGGCAAGACCTACCGCGAAATCGAGGCGGTGATGGACAAACAGATGCCTGAAAAAGATAAAATAAAACGTGCTGATTTCATCATTTTTAATAATGATGGGATTGAAGAGCTGAAAACAGAAACTGAAAAGATGCTCATTAAACTCACCGCCTTAAGCGAATGATAATAAAATTCAAAAATAAAAAACCTGAATATCCGTGGAATTCAGGTTTTTTTATGAAATTGTTTTTGCTATTCTCTGTTCTTTACCAGTACCCAGCCGCTGTATTCTGTAACGGTGCTTGATCCCGGTTCCTTCCATTTCATAACATACCAGAACGTTCCGGTACCCATACTTTTTCCGGATATTTTACCATCCCAGGTAAATCGGTTGTTTTGATCTCCGGTGAAAACCAGTTTACCATAACGGTCATAAATCTGCAGGAATGCTTCCTCTTTTTTCAGTAGCGCAGAGTAATTCAGCACGTCATTAATGCCGTCTCCATTGGGGGTAATCGCATTGTAAAGTTCAATAACATTTATGGTCGCTGTCACAGGGTTACAGTTGTCAGCAGAAATTACGGACACAATGTGGTCGCCGCCTCTCACGTTGGTAAATACATTGGAGGATTGATATGCACCGCCGTCAATTGCATACTGATAAGGCGCGTTTCCACCTGTCGCAGTCACGGTTACCGTACTTCCCTGTATTACAACACCAGTGATTTCCGGAAGCGAAACTGCAGTCACAGAAACTGTCTGTCGGTAAGTACATCCATTATGCGTAAGATCTACCCAATAATTACCCACCGGCACGGTTACATTTGGAGTTGTTGCGCCTGTGCTCCACAGGTATGCATCGAATCCCGGACCTGCATCCAACACGGTTGTAGTTCCCGGACAGATTTGCTGGTCTATAAGTTGTGTTGATTCTTTCGGAATCTGAATAGTAACCTTTAATTCCCCAATAACATCACAGAAATTATTTTTATGGAATCTCAGATAATAAGTTCCGTTTCCATTAACGCTCACCTGATTCGAAATTGAATTGGTCTTATTGTGCGCATCAGCCAATGTCTGGTAATAGGTGGCGGTTACTCCGGTATCTGTGGTAAACTGTTGTCTGTAATTCGCCAGGTTAACCGTTTTAACTGCATCGGAATCATCATCGCATTCTTTTACGGTAGCGTTTGCCTGAAGAAGCGGAAGTGAATTCCCAACTTTAAAATCAATTGGCTTAGATTCAGTAGGACATACCGGTGAAGTGGCTTTAATATAAATCGTAGTATCTGAAGAATACGTCCAGGACGTAGGATTAGAGATGAGGTTTTTCAGGTCTTTATCGGTATAATATTGTACTGTAAAAAGGCTGTGATTGGTCAAAACGGCAGGCGTCACTTTTGAGAGATCAATTTTAATGACTCCGTCGAAATCATCATCACAATGCGTTGCGTTATAGGCAGCGACATTCCAGATTGGTTTTGGTGAATCTGTTACCGTAATGGTTTTGGTGAAAACACAGCCGGATGCATTGGTAAATGCTACGGTATAAACCCCCGCAGAAAGTACGGCGCTTGATGTTGTAGAGACCGTTGCCGTCCCTTTTTTCCAAAGCCAGGCGGTATAGGTGGATTCTGCATTAAGGGTGACTGAGCTGCCCTGACAAACCGTGTAAGCGTTGAGCAGCGCAGTTGGCGTTGCCGCTTTCAGTTCCATATTTAAAGTACCAATCACATCGCAGAAACCTGTTTTCTTGAATCTGTAATAAAAAGTTTTGTTTCCGGTAAGTGCCTGTGCAGCACTTATTGTCGGAGTGTTTGCCTGAGCGTTTGCCAGTGTTGCGAAATATCTTACGGTAGCAGCTGCATCGGTGATAAATAAATTTCTATATGTTGCGAGGTTGATGTTTTCCGTACCGTTCACATCATTGTCGCATACAGTTACTGTGTTCGTAGGAGTAATCAGAGGAAGTGTATTCCCTATTTTGAAATCGATCTGTTTTCCTTCAGCCGGACAAACCGTTGAATACGCTCTCACAAAAACCGTGATATCTGAAGAATACGTCCAGTCGTTCGGCAGAAGTGTAGTGAAACCCGGTGAGAGTGAATATTCCACGGTAAACAGCGCCGAGTTCTGTACAATCAGCGGGGTAATGGTTGAGAATTTCACATTAATGATTCCGTCGAAATTATCATCACAGTTCACTGCATTGTAAGCCGCCATATTCCATACTGGTTTCGGAGAGTCCACCACTTTTACGTTCTGTCTGTAAACACATCCTGAAGCGTTGGTAAGATCAACCCAGTAATTTCCTGCACCCAGGGTTACCGTCTGAGTGGTAGCACCGGTACTCCAGGCAATTGCGGTATAACCGGTTCCGACATTTAAAGTCGTTGTAGATCCCTGACACACATTTACCGTTGCCGGAAGTGTGATAGAAGGAGTTGCCGCTTTCAGTTCCACATTTAAAGTCCCGATTACGTCGCAGAAACCTGTTTTCTTGAATCTGTAATAAAAAGTTTTGTTTCCGGTAATTGCCTGTGCAGCACTGATTGTCGGAGTATTTGCCTGAGCATTTGCCAGCGTTGCGAAATATCTTACGGTAGCAGCTGCGTCGGTGGTAAATAGATTTCGGTACGTTGTCAGATTGATATTTTCCGTACCGTTCGCGTCATTGTCACAAACTGTTACGGTGTCGGTCGCAACAATCAGGGGAAGCGTATTCCCAATTTTGAAATCGATCTGTTCTACTTCAGCCGGACAAACCGTTGAATACGCTCTCACAAAAACCCGGGTATCTGCAGAGTAAGTCCAGATGTTAGGCAAAAGTGTCCTGAAGTCCGAGAAAAGTGAATATTCTACGGTAAACAGCGCAGAGTTCTGTACGATTAGCGGTGTAATGGTGGAGAATCTCACATTAATGATGCCGTCGAAATTATCGTCGCAGTTCACCGCATTGTAAGCCGCAACATTCCATTGTGGTTTCGGCGAATCGGTTACCGTTACGGTCTGTCGGTAGGTGCAGCCATCAGCATTGGTGAAATCGACAGTATAAGTCCCGGCACCTGCAGTAATCGTTTGTGTGGTGGCACCCGTGCTCCAGAGAACTCCCGTATAGCCGGTTCCCACATCCAAAATTGTTGTGCTGCCCTGACAAACGGGAACATTTGCCGGAAGTGTTGTTGACGGGGTAGCTTTTTTAAATAAAATATTAAGTTCGCCGATTTCATCACAGAATCCAGTTCTCGAGAATCTGTAATAAAAGGTCTTATCGGAAGCAATGGTCTGATTTGCCGCAATAGCCGGTGTATTGTTCCGGGCGTTTGCTAATGTCGAGAAGAACTTCACAGTCGCTGAAGTATCGCCGGTAAACATCGAAAGATAATCATTAAGGCTGATGTTTTCTGTGTTATCAAGGTTGGTGTCGCAGACGATTTTTGACTGCGGTGTAGCAACCGTGAATTTAGTTCCCACTTTCAGTTGAATTTCTTTAATTACAGTAGGACAGCCATTCGGCGCATCAACTCTGATCCATACAGAAGTGTTGCCTGTAAAGGAAAAAATTCCTGTAATGTTATTATTCAGACCGGCAGTTGCTTTTGGAAGAGTATCATAATATTTCACCACAAAGTTGGAAGCCTGTACCAAAACGACCGGGGTAATTGTAGCCAAATCAACCTTGTAAATTCCGTCGATCTTTCCGTCCACATCTTCATCACAGTGCAGTTTGGTATAGAGATTTTCCTTTATCTCGGGGGCCAGTTTTGCACGCAGGTCAATTTTTGCAACCGCAACACAGCCAATACTGTTTTTAATGCGGACATATACTGAGGTGTTTGCTGTGGTATAGGCGGTGAAGTTAGAAATTCTTTCCGCAGCAATATCATTTTCAGCCCCGTTCTGCGAGGTGAAATAAGTCTTGGTAATATCGGTGTCAGGAGAAACCGGAGCGAGGGATAAGTTATAGGTAGCGATACCTGTAGTTGAACATTCTTCCAGAACCCTGTTGTATTTCTCGATCATTTTAATAGTGATCTGCACGGTTTCGCAATCCGGAATCGGTCCGATTCCACAGAAGGAAAATTTAAAAGTATCGGTTCCGCTTACGCCCGGATTTGCAGTATAGGTTATTTTTCCGTCCGCAGCAATGTTCAGTGTTCCTTTTGTTGGCGGTGTTACGACCTGAACGCTTGAAGGATTTACCGCCTGGCTGCTTAAAGCAAATACGGGGGTGATGGTCTCGGTGCCACAGCTGTTGTAATCGTAATTCGTAAAGGTGGTGCAGTTATAGAATTTGAAATCCTGAGTCTGTATTTCCGCACACGATCCCTGTTTTACTTTTACCGCGTAAATTCCGGCCTGTGGCGGAATATATGTAAAAGTATTGTTGGTTCCCGGAGCCGGACTGTACGTTCCGTCGGGGTTTTTAATCAGCCATTCGTAAGAATCGAAACCTTCTGTAACTTCCAGTTTCACCCCTGGCAGACAGTCGCCTTCGGTTTTGGTAATCGCGGGAATAAAGGAGAATCCTGCAAAATACCCGCCGTAACCTACTGCATCGTTGCCCGCGGAAATCCCTGCGGTTACAGCTTTGGAAGAAAAAACAGCAATATTTCCATACACCCCAGGAATGGAGTAGGTAACCCAGTTGGGAGCGCCTACAACATTGAAAGGGCCGTTAAGTGCGCTAAGCACCATCGAGGTTCCATTTCGTTTTACATCTATTGTGGCACCTTTTTCGGTAATAATGTTTAGTTTCGTGGGAACAGTTGCGCTATACGACACACCGTTTGACGAATATTCATTTTCATCAATTCGTCCAATTTCATCAATTTTTTTTGGTAAATAACAGCTTAAAGGCGGTATATAATTAAAACCGCCGGTTGCCACCATGGAAGATCCCGCGTCACCGGCCAATAACTGATAGACATACACATTCTTGGTAGATTTAATATGCATGTTGAAATGGTTAAAACCCTGATTCACATAAGCAACGTTATTAGTGGTATAAAACTGACCGGTATTGATGGTTGCCACGGGTGTGGCGGAACCGTTAATATAAATTTCAGTATTGTCTTCGGTGGCGACAATAATGGCTTTTTCCATATTTGAATCCGTCGTTCCGTTCCCCTTCATCAAAACGAATTCCTGGCCAAGTTTTTCTACAGGTACGCCCTGATCCATCAATATATCTGACGAGGTGGAATGACTTCCTGCATACTGCCCGTTGAAGTTACCATTGGTGATGGAAACCGGCTTACTGGCGACTATTTTTGCCCCTATAAATCCTGTGTAATTCTGCGAATTATTTCCCCTTCCGTCAATAATATAAGATTGCCCTTTATTTAATGTAAAGTTAATCTGGCTTCGCGGGATATTATCGGAAAATCCCACATTGGGATTAAATTCAGTAACCGTTACCGTGGTATTCTCTTCCGTAGCCATCACACTCGTCATAAAGTTCAGAATGCTGTTGTTAACGGTAATAGGTGCCATTACGGTTCTAAATTCTGTTCCGATTCCCGCGGTGCCCTTTGAAGTTAAAATTTCCCCGTGGTTCATAATAGAAAATCTGAGACTCGCAAAGAAAGGTTTGTCGCCCTTAAGGTAGAATCCCATTGCGGCAGGTTTGAAGAGATCACTTTGCGAAGTAGTAATAATTCTACGACGTAGTGTCGATGGAATCTCATATCTGTCTGGATTGTTTTTGCTTATTGTTACACTACCCACAACAGTATTATTGAAATAAACGTCAACTTTAAAAGGAGTAGTTTCTGGTGTGGACATATAAATTGACTGGAATTGCGATCCATTACCCACACGGTCCACCATCGGCGCAAACCAGTGTTCGCGGTCGAGTTGTGCCGTGGTGGCTATGGATAAAAAGGCAAAGAGAAGAAGTAGAATTTTTTTCATGGTAAAATATAGAGTTCTCTACAAATGTAATATTTTATTGATAATTTCTAAAATTTAGTTAATAAATGTTAACTGTATTTGGGTTAATTGAGCTTTTTGATTGTTGATGCCTGAATTTTATGTTAACTTTTTTCTAACCCATATTACCTGAACTTAACCTTATCCCATTACAATTTCATTTAAATTTGTAGGATAAATACCATTATGAAACGTTTATTTATAGGATTCTTTATCGTGCTGTCTGTGTTAGGATTTTCCCAGAGTGATACGGCACAAATTGTCGTTGCGGACAGGAAAAATACACCGCAGGCACTTACAAAACCTTATGTAATTTTAATCTCAGCCGACGGATTCCGGCATGATTATGCTAAAAAGTATAACGCCAAAAACATCCTGAAACTGGCAGAAAACGGTGTTTCAGCAAAGGCCGTAATTCCCAGTTATCCCTCGATTACAGGACCGAATCACTACACGATGATTACAGGTCTCTATCCCTCGCACACCGGTTTTGTTGATAATTATTTCTACGATAAAAAAAGGAATGATCTTTTCGGAATGAGCATGCAGTCAAAAATATCCGATGGATCCTGGCTCGGCGGCACGCCGCTCTGGAGTCTTGCCGAACAACAGGGACTGCTGTCAGCTTCTTTATTTTGGGTAGCTTCAAACAGCGACGCCGGCGGAACAAGACCTTCCTATTATTACAATTATCACGAAAAATTTACGGCAGATGAAAAAATCAATATCGTGCTGAACTGGCTGAAACTTCCGGAAGAAAAAAGACCGCATTTTATTACTTTTTACTTTCCCGAAGCTGATAAAAACGGGCATTTATTCGGAACAGAATCTCCCGAAACCCGCGAAGCCGTAAAATTCGTAGATGAAAATATCGGTAAACTGATAGCGAAAGTTAACGAACTGCAGCTTCCGAATATGAATTTCATTTTTGTATCGGATCACGGGATGATTGATGTAGATGTAGAAAGCACACTTGAAATTCCGGCACTGCTACAGGATAAAAACCGTTTTATTATTAACAATTCACAGACTTTGCTGCGCATTACGGTAAAAAATGAAAGAGAAGTTAATGAGGTTTACCGCGAATTAAAGAGGAATAAAACCAGCGGTTACAAAGTTTATCTTACCGAAAAATTTCCAAAAAGATTACATTACCGCACAGCCGATGACCGCTTTAGCAGAATTGGACAGATTTTACTCGTTCCCAATGCTCCAAAAATCTTCCTTGAACCTACATCCAAAAAGACTCCCGGAAAGCATGGTTATAGTCCTTTCAAAGTTCCTGAGATGAAGGCGAGTTTCGCAGCTTCGGGACCGGCTTTTAGAAAAGGGAAGAAGGTTGGCCAGTTCAGAAACGTCAATATTTATCCGATGGTGGCTGAAATTCTCGGACTGGAAATTACAGAATCCATCGACGGAAAAAGCTGTACAGCAAAGAAAGTTCTTAAGTAAAAATTCAAAAAAAATCCGGCTGAACGAAACAGCCGGATTTTATAATATATTTTTACCTGAAAGTTTTTAACCTTTCAGACTCTGCATATCGATAACAAATCGGTATCTCACATCACTTTTCAGCATTCTTTCGTAAGCCGTGTTAATGTCCTGCATGTTAATCATTTCAATTTCCGGAAGAATATTATGTTCACCGCAGAAATTAAGCATTTCCTGAGTTTCTTTAATTCCTCCAATCACAGAACCTGCAACAGATCTTCTGCCTCCAATCATGGGTGGCGTGAAAAGCCCGTCATCCATTTTGCCGATATAGCCGACCAAAACCAAAGTTCCGCTGACTCCCAATGTTGAAATGTACGGATTGATATCGTGATCGTAAGGCACGGTGTCAATAATCAAATCGAATTTACCTTTTGCCGCGGTCATTTCATTTTCGTAGGTAGAAATTACCACCGCATCAGCACCGAGGTTTAAAGCATCCTGAATTTTATCCGGACTTCTTGAGAATAAAGTCACCTCCGCGCCTAAACCTTTTGCCAGTTTAATCGCCATGTGACCTAAACCGCCGAGACCCACAACGGCCACTTTCGAGCCCGGACCTACATTCCAGTGCTTAAGCGGAGACCAGGTTGTAATTCCTGCGCAAAGCAATGGCGCCACCGCTTTCAGATCGAGGTTTTCCGGAATAAGTAATCCGAAGGCTTCATCAACAACCACTTTTTCAGAATATCCTCCGAAAGTATGTCCGCCTAAAAACTGGTCTTTGCTGTTGTAGGTTCCTGTAGAACCGTTCAAACAGTACTGTTCAAGATCTTTTTTGCAGCTTTCGCATTCTCTGCACGAATCTACCAGACAGCCAACGCCGGCCAGATCGCCGACCTTGAATTTGGTAACTTCGGAACCGATTCTTGTGATTTTCCCAATAATTTCATGGCCCGGAACCGAAGGGTATTTAGTTCCGCCCCAGTCGTTTCTTGCGGTGTGGAGGTCGCTGTGACAAACGCCACAGTACAGAATATCAATTTCAATGTCTGTTGGGCGCACATCGCGTCTTTCGATCTGCATTTCCTGTAAGTCTTTATCTTTCGCCTCGGTTCCGTAAGCTTTTACCGCGCTGTACTCATGTTTTTTCTAATTTTTTTATTGTTGTAATGTGAGATCAAATTTACTGAAAACACAGGAGTT
>JAANMT010001916.1_pt1 | contig 18885 bp, 14 predicted proteins | sample 7279711 | NCBI WGS metagenome assembly JAANMT01 (sample SAMN14094538, study PRJNA606508) | bioreactor metagenome | isolation source: A lab-scale SPAN reactor treating ammonium-rich wastewater day 1 | place: Ireland: Galway | collected 2017-01-16 | reverse complement strand
GCGGCAGCGGCGCAGCCTGTGGCAGCGGCGCAGCCTCTGGCTGAGGGGCAGCCTCTGGCTGAGGGGCAGTTTCTGGCGGCGGCGCGGCCTTGCCAGCAGGCTCGCGTGTCGCAGCCGGGGCCGGGTCGGGTGCAGCTTTCGCTGCCACAGGCTCCGGCGTCTTCGCCTGCTCGCGCTTCCTGGCAGTCTCCGCTGTTTCGAGCACAACCTTCTCGCGCGAACCGGCCACGTAGACCGTCAGGCCCTTGCAGCCCAGCTCCCAGGCAAGCTGGAAAGCCTTGGCAACGTCCTCCTCGGAGGCGCTGGCGGGGAAGTTGCAGGTCTTCGAGATGGAATTGGAGACAAAACGCTGCATCGCCGCCTGCATGTGGACGTGCTCATCGGGCGTGATGTCGGAAGCGACGACGAACACATCGCGGATGGGGCCGGGCACGTCCGGCACGTTCTGGCATGAGCCGGTCAGGTTGACCTGCTCGACGATGCGCTGGCGTGTCGGCGCGTCGATGCCCGCGTCGATCAGCGCCTTCTCAAACTGCGGGCTGGTGTACTGGAGCTGGCGGCGCACGCCCTGATCGTCGAAGTAGCGGACGTAGGCCAGGGCAAAGACTGGCTCGCAGCCGTAGCCCTCCGCGCCCGCGACGGTCGAGATCGTGCCGGTGGGGGCGATGGTGGTGTGCGCGCCGTTGCGGATGCCGTGCGCCTTGATACCCTCCACGACGGCCTGCCAGTCGACGGGCGGGCGGCCCCAGTCATGGCCGTAGGGCTTGAGCGGCGTGGGCGGCTCCCACTTCAGGTCGTCGGGGTCGAAGCGGCTGCCCCGGATGGCGAGGAACGGCCCGCGCTCCTCGGCCAGCTCGACGCTGGTACGCATGCAGTGGTAGTGGACGAACTCCATCACCTGCGCGGCGAACTCCTGACCCGCCTCTGAGCCGTAGCGCACGCCGAGATGGTACATAAGGTCGCCCAGGCCCATGATGCCCAGGCCGATGCGGCGCACGCGGTGGGCCATCGTCTCAAGCTGGGGAACGGCAGGCACATATCGGTTAGCGTCGACCACGTCATCGAGGAAGCGGGTTGAAAGCTCGATGCTGCGGCGGAGCTTTTCCCAGTCCACTTTGCCATCGGGCGTGACGTGCTGGGCCAGGTTGATCGAGCCAAGGCAGCAGTTTTCAAACGGGCCGAGCCACTGCTCGCCACAATTATGAACGATATTACCGTTAGCTATCATGCTGTATGTCTGTTGCTGCGAGAGGTCATAGACATCCGCTGTTCCCGCCTCTTCGACGCGCACAACCGGATCAGCGTAGCGTTCGCGCGCAGAAGCCCGTTTCTTGTTCCTGAGATACCGCTCCACAATAGACTGTTTGTCAGGGTCGATGAAACCGATCAGTTCGGCGAAGCGATCGCGGTTCTCACGCCCGATTATGATCTCGTACTGGGGTTTGTAGGCGTACGTCTTGCGCCCGCCCTTGCCATCCGGCATAAGTTTGGAGCCAGCACCTCGGCGCTGGCTAATGCGTCCGACGATACCGAAGTTCAACAGGAGAATCTGGACATCTCGAAGAAGCCCTGGTGAGCTGCTTGCCAGCCGGATCGTGCAGTCCTCGTTCTCGCCCTTCAGTTGAGCTGTCCCATCTGCTGTGAACAGGCCTTGAAGAAAGCCGACAACCGCTTCCCGCGGGGCAGTCCAGATCGACTCCGGCACGCGCTTCATCTGCGCCCGGACAGGCAGAACCCCCAGCGATCTAAAGAACTCGTAGGGCAGACGCGCATAGGTTAGCTGCTTGAGGTTGCCACGCGTATGAACATGCCCCTCGCCAAACCACTCGCGCATCGGCTCGTGGATCGTTTCCAGCATCGCGGCCTTGCCAAAGACCATGCCGAGCGGGCTGCCACTTGATTCAGACAGCCAGCCATCGCCCACCAGCCAGCCTATCACAAGACCCAGGCTGTGTGACCAATGCTCGGGAACGTTCGCATACTGTTCCCGGAAGTCACGGCGCTGCACCAGTGCCCCCGAGTAGCGGTCACCAGAAAGTGCCATTTCGCCCATAAGCTGGCGGATTCGCTCGGCGTTCGGCAAGGCACGATCCTTGCCCCAGGCACCCTCTCCACTCTGAATCAGGATGCTGTCGTGCGGCTTCAGGTCTTGCAGCTGTACGTAACCACGCGCTGTCAGGAAACGGTGTTCCGGCGTAGCTGTGACACTGAAGCCACCTTTCGTCACCATTCTCATGACCGGTGTATTCCTGCGCGTCAGCCAGGCGGGCGATGCCGGGCGAAGCGCCACGCCCCTTTCGCCGGTCGGCTGCAGAGAATCCCCAACGGGCACACGGTTATCGGCGGCCACAAAGGCGGGTACACCCCACTCAGCCAGATCAGCAATCCGCACCAACCCGAACTCAGTCGCAATGCGCGTATCGCCTACAAGGCAGGGATTGGTCGCCTCCAGCGCATATAGGTGGGGAACAGGGTTGTCGCGGTTGGCCGCGTCGATGAAGAGCATGCCCGGCTCACCGTTGTGGTGGGCGTGCTTGACGATCTGGTTGAACAGGTCGCGGGCGCGGACGCTTCTCCAGGCAGTGCCATCGTGTGGGCTGACCAGATCGAAGTCGGTATCTTCCTCAACGGCCCGCATGAAAGCATCGGTGATAGCGACAGAGATATTGAAGTTCTCGATATGGCCCTCGGTGGTTTTGCAAGTGATGAATTCCTCGATATCGGGATGGTCAACCCGCAGGACGGCCATATTCGCCCCGCGCCTCGCCCCACCCTGGCTGACCTCGCCAAAGGCCTGGTCGTAGACGCGCAGGAAGCCGACCGGCCCGGTCGCCTTGCCGTTGCTGCTCGCCACCCGCGCGCCCTTGGGCCGCAGGCGGCTGAAGCTGAAGCCGTTGCCGCCGCCGGTCTGCTGGATGAGCGCGGCGTTGCGGAGGGTCTGGAAGATTCCCTCGTCGGTGCGGCCCATGTCGTCGTCGATAGCGAGTACGAAGCAGTTGTGAACGACGATGCCCTGGGTCACGTAGGAGTGATCTTCATCCACCTCACAGTTGTACACGAAACCGTTGTACTGCTCAGCTTCGACGCTTTCTACCTGGAAATAGACCTCCTGCCCATGACGCTTCACGTAGCTGCGGGTGTAGCGGGTATCTGGCGCAGGTAGCTCGATCCCGAAAGCGGCCTGGACGAGACGGCGAGACCGCAGGGGTGGCATGGCGATCTGGGCTGTTTCACGAGCATTCTCGGTGACGTAGGTCGTATCCACCGGACGGCAAGATGCCTCGTACCCCATCCGCAGGCACATCTGCCAGATCTGCTGCACAAGGCCAGGATTGGCGAGCGTGATGCGGAGCGATCGGAAAAGCTGGGGGCGGTCACTCCTCGCAGTGACATAAGTCTTTTCGAAGTACATCCCGTCGCCTCGCATCAGGCCCACGAGGAACTGCTGCTGGATCTCCGGGGCAGCAAACTGGAGCCAGATCGGGATACGCTTCCCGTGTGAGCGGGAGCCGAATTGTGATCTAAACCAGGTGACGACCGCCCGGTTGTAGAGATTGAGGCTTGTCCAACTCCCATGGTTCGAGTCGACACGGGTCACATCGACGCCAAACAGCGCGCTGGTAAGCTCGGCCACGTCAGCCTGATAGTCTCGCTCGTCCCGCCCAAAGGTGAAACGGACATAGCGCTCGCCTGGCCCAATCGTTCCCTCGGCCACATAGTAACCGCACAGACGGGCCAGCTCAGGTGTCACCTCAACAAGGCGATTGGCCCAGCTTGCCTGCCGCCCAGAGTTCTGATAAGCGCTGGGACGGCGCACACGGACGGCACTGTCGGCAACCTGGAGTTCCAGTTCGTCGGCGTAGACCGTTTCAGCCAGATCAAAGCAGGGCATGGCCCGTGTTCCTTGCGGAACACCAACCGCAACCCAGTCACCAGGATTGAGATCGCCTGCCCGCGTCCACCCGTCAGGGGTCAGAATTGGGTGCTCCGGCGTGACCTCCAGGGTCGTGCCTATGAGCCTGACTTTTAGCCGCAGCATCTCACCGTCATAGGCGCGCTGGAAAAGCTGAGTAACGGGACGGTAGCGTCCCACGTGCATCAGCACCCGGTCGCCGATCTTCAAGTCGGCGATGCGCTTGACCCCCTGCTCTGTGGCAACACGCATGCCAGCTGTGAAGCACGCAGCCAGCTGCCCCAGCGGCGTCCCGGCCCCGGTGAAGGTGGGCGAATTAGGGAAGAAGCGTTTCTCGGTGAGCAGGCGGTAGAACTGCTCGGCGACGTTCTGCCGGGTAGCGCCGTCTTCCGGTTCGGCAACGTGCCACGCAACGCGCCAGAACATCTCCTCGATGGACTCGGCAGGCTTGCCGTCCGGCCCTTTGCGAAGGTATCGCTTTTCCAGCACGGTGCGCGCGTTGTCGCTGAGATCAATGGGCTGCATCAACGACGGCGGGCGTCCATCGACACCCGACGAGGCCTCCTGGGTGACCTTATCCATTACGAATCCCTTTCCTCACATGCCAGGGCGTGAAGCAACGCACACCCGGCACATCAAGCAACCAACAGCGTTACGCGTTTCCCCAGAAGTGCCTGTAAGGCGCTTCTGGACACATGTCAGGGGAGCCACGCATGCGGCTCGCGCGCGGGTTCCTGAAGCAGGCGGTCAATCTCGCAGCGGACGGCGGTCAGATCGTCCAGCCCCAGGAAGACGATGGCATACCGAATGTAGGCAATCTCGTCGAGGTCGCGCAGGCCGCCGATGACCATCTCCCCAATCGAGCGGCTGAGCACCTCCCGGACGTTCTCGGCCCGCAGCCGGGCCTCGATACCTGCAATGAGGCGGTCGATAGCCGCCTCGGAGATAGGGCGCTTGGCGCAGGCAATCAGGACGCTGCGCCGGAGTTTGTCCCGGTCGAACGGCTCCCGGCGAGCGGGGGCGGCTCCCGCTGCATCCTTGACCACAAGCGGCAGCTCGGCGCGGACGCGCTCGACTGTCGAGAAGCGGCGCTCACACGCCTGGCACAGCCTTCGCCGCCGGATCTCATCACAGTCTGAGTCGGTTGTTGTATCGACCACGCGCGAATCGGTCGCTCCGCAGTAAGGACACCGCATCGGCCGCCTGCACCTCTCAGATTGAGCCAACCTCGTTCCGGGCGAGCACGTATGGTCTGGTGTGGCGAGGAACGGCGCTCATCTTAGCATGCGGGTGCAGGGCGCGCAACCGACTCCATGCGGAGTATTCTTAAAACCTTGGCGCGCAAGGAAAGTTTTAAGACTCCGCAAACGAACTTCAAACAGGTTTCGTGCTGGAACTTCATATGATGAGGATGCAAAGACGAAAAGGGTTGATGGAGCAACACGGCGAAAGGCAGACCAGAATGTGTGCTGACCAGCCAGCAGCGTCATGGCGATGCTTTCTCTTTGAGGTGACATTCGGCCCTTTGCGGCACGCCAAGTTATGATACAATCGAGCCGGAACGGACAAGACTGCACGCTAAGGATGCCTCTTGGAAGCCAACCTCAACCGGGCGCTCAAGCGCATCGAGTCGCTCATCACCCGCCCAGCCGAATCCTACGACGACCCGGAAGAACGCCAGGCCGAGTTCCAGCGAAGGCTGGAGCGCACCCGCCGCCTGATCGCCCACCTGGATAACCCCCACGACGCGCTGGATATCATCCACATTGGCGGCACGTCGGGCAAGGGCTCGGTCGCTATTCTGTGTGAATCGATGCTGCGTGCATCAGGCATCCGGGTCGGCACACACACCTCGCCTTACCTGCAAACACCCCTTGAAAAGGCGCGGGTGGACGGGCGGCTGATTGCCCCTGAGGAGACAATTGCGCTCTCTGAGCGGGTGATGGAGGCCGTCGCGGCGCTGCCCAAGGACGGCTCGCTGGGCAACCCGCACTATGCGGAAGCGTGGCTGGCGCTGGCGCTGCGCTACTTCGCCGACCAGGGCTGCGCGACGGGCGTGATCGAGGTTGGGATGGGCGGGCGCTTTGACGCGACAAACATCGTGACGCCGCGTGTGAGCGTGATCACGACCGTCCACTATGACCATACGCGCGTGCTGGGGGAAACGCTGGGCGAGATCGCCTACCACAAGGCCGGGATCATCAAGCCGGGCGTGCCCGTCGTGGTCGGCGAGGTACCAAGCGTTGCCTGGGAAGTCATCGCCGGTGAGGCGGCCCAACGCGGGGCGCGGATCGTGAAGCTGGGGCGCGATGTGCGCTACCGGGCGATCGAGGTCTCGCAGCACGGTGGTCGCTTCAGCTACGAGGGGCTCAGCCTGCACCTCGACGACGTGCATGTGGGGCTGCTGGGCGCGCACCAGTTTGGCAACGCGGCGGCGGCGCTCGCCGCGCTGGAGGTCTACGCCAACGGTCAGGGACTGGCGCTCGACGAGCAGGCAATCCGCGAGGGGCTGGCACAGGCGCACTTCGCCGGACGGTTGGAAGTGGTGCAGACTGCGCCGCTGGTTGCGCTGGACGGCGCACACAACGAAGAGAAGATGAGCGCGCTGATCGCCGCCATTCCGCAGGTGTTCGGCCAGCGGCGGCTGGTGTTGGTGTTGGGGATGTTGGAGGCCAAGGCGGTCGAACCGATCATGCAGAAGCTGGCGGCCATCGCCGATACGGTGGTCGCTACACACCCACGCGTCAAGGGCAAACCCGCGCTGCCCGCCGAGGAGCTGGCCGGGCTGGCAGCGCGCTTCGGCGTGCGGCAGGCGTTGGCCGAGGACGACCCCCAGGCGGCGCTGGAGAAGGCGCTGGCGCTGGCCGGGCCGGACGACCTGGTGCTGGTGACCGGGTCACTCTACCTGATCGGGTTGGTGCGCTCGCACTGGCACAGGATAGATGAGATCGTGCGCCAGCAGACGATGTTCCCTAACGGATTCCCGGCTTAGCAGCGGGGATTCGCAGGCCGCGGCAAGAGGAGAGGCGTATCAGTTCCACGGATGGCATCAGTGCCACCGGGTCCATAAGCAGGTCTCGTTGCGGTGCATGGCATTTTAGCCAAGGAGTCTCATCGCCAGCATGGCCAAACAACCGTTTGACCCTGACGAGAACGACGATCAAGAATCATTCCCTGTGTCGTCACAGGCGGGCTCGCTGAGGCGGCGGCTAAGCGCGCCAGAGGATGACGAGCAGCCAGACTCCCCTGCGCCGCCTCCCGGCGAGCCGGGTGAGCATGTCAACCCGTTCACGATTGACGACCTGAGCGCGCTCGACCTGCAAACGGTGGAGGGGGAAGCGATCGAGAGCACCGCGCGCGACGCGCAGGAAGCGCTGCGCGACATCGAGGCGAAGATGGCCGCAGTAACCCGCGAGCTGGCCGAGGGGCAGGTCAACCAGGCGCAGTTCCAGGCGATCTACACCCATTACGCGGAGAAGAAGGCGGTCATCGAGCGGCTGCTGACCCGCTCGCCGGGGTCGGATGCGTGGCGGCGGGCAGCAGCCGAAGGGCACACCGCTTTCCTGCGTAAGCGGCACAGCGCGCTGTTGATTGGGCTGGCGGTGTATGACAACTGGACGGGCGAGTCGATCCAGACGCTGGGGCATTTCGATCTGCCAGATGAGGTGATGGGCTCGCTGCTAAACAGCCTGGGGCAAGAGATCGACCCGGCGACGCTGGATCGCCCTCAGATCACCCAGATCGAAGGCGGGCGCTGGTTGTGCACCGTGCGTGGTGCATTCACGACCGGGGTGGCGGTCTTCTCAACTGAACCATCTACGGTACAACTCGTCAAACAGGGGAAGGCCCACCGCGACTTCGAGCAAGCCAATCGCCCCGCGCTGGAGGCGGGCGGGTTCGACCCAGCGCACCTGCACTACCCGCAGGAGATGTTGTTCAAGTAGAGAACGGGGTGTTCTGGGCAGCTATCGCAATCGTGGCAGTCAGGAGCCTGCCCGCGCCGTGATTGGCTCTGACGGCAGCGCCGGGCGAATCCCCCTGAGCATTCCCTCGATATCCAACCCTTCGTCGAGTTCGGGCCAGACAACGCTGAATGGCGTTAAGTCATAGTTGGCCTGCTGCTCAGCGCTGGCGTCACGCAGCCACGGATGCCAGTCAAGCGGATTGCCGATTACCCGCCCGTCGGCAAGCCGCACTGAAACCATCCCACTCCCGATCTTGACGGCAACCGGGCGATCTGATTCAGGGTTGTGGCAGAAGTCCTCAGGCATGGCTAAGCGCAATCACTATGCTACCGTTCAGGGTGGATTCTATCCCATTTCGCCAGAAGGTTCATCTGATTCTCGGCAACGATCGACAGGATTCTACCCATATCGCGAGGGCTGAATCCATAGTTGTGCAGCATTTCAACCGGCTCCAGGCGAATGCGTGCGTGGCTGCCAGCCTTGCTGACATGAACATGAGCCGGAGGATGGTCGTTGAGGTAGATCATCACCCGGTAACCTTCCTGACTCAACACAGTGGGCGACATTTCCTACCGACCGACTCCGCCAAGAGACGCTCTCATGCGTAGAAAACACGCAAGGGGGCAACACGCCATGTGCCGCCCCCTTGTCTATTCCAGATACGCTGGTTCTGCGCTATTCCTGGCCCTGGTCACGGGAGCGGCGGCGCAGGAACGCGGGCATCTCCAGGTTCTCCTCGAAGCCGCGCGGCTGCTCGTCGTCCATACCCGCCGGGCGCTGGAGGTCCTGGGGTTTGGTGGCAGCAGCCGCCTGCTCAGAGCCGAAGCGCGGGCGAGCCGTACGGAGCTGCCCAAAGCCCGTGGCGATCACGGTGATACGCATCCCCTCACCCATGGCCTCGTCCACCACCGCGCCGAAGATCAAGTTTGCGTTGGGGTCCGCGGTTTCTCTGATGATCTCCGCCGCCTGGTTGACTTCGAAGAGCGTCAGATCGGTGCCGCCGGTGATGTTGAACAGGATGCCGCTCGCACCGTTGATGGTCACGTCGAGCAACTCATTCGTAATAGCCATCTGCGCGGCCTTGCGGGCGCGATCCTCGCCGGAGGCGTTGCCGACCGCCATGAGCGCCGCGCCGCCTTCGGCCATGATGGTTCGCACGTCCGCGAAGTCCAGGTTGATCAGGCCGGGAACGGTGATCAGCTCGCTGATACCCTGGATGCCCTGGCGCAGCACGTCGTCAGCGGTGCTGAACGCCTCCTTCAGGCTGGCGCGCTTATCAACGATCTTAAGCAGGCGGTCGTTCTGGATGACAATAAGCGTATCGACGGCGTTCTTGAGACGCTCGATGCCGTCCGCCGCGACGCGCTCACGCTGGCGGCCCTCAAAGCTGAAGGGGCGGGTGACGACACCGATGGTGAGCGCACCGTTCTTCTTGGCGATATCGGAGATAATCGGCGATGCGCCGGTTCCGGTGCCGCCGCCGATACCCGCCGTAATGAACACCATGTCGGCCTCGCCAATGGCCTGCCCAAGCTCCTCGCGCGACTCCTCGGCGGCCTTGCGCCCGATCTCCGGGTCACCGCCCGCACCGAGGCCGCGCGTGAGCTTCTTGCCGACCTGAACGCGGTGCTTGGCAAGCGAGGCGTCCAGCGACTGGGCATCGGTGTTGACGGCAATGAAGTCAACGCCGACCATGCCCTCTTCGATCATGCGGTTGACGGCATTGGTGCCGCCGCCCCCTACGCCAATGACCTTGATCATAGCGTAGGATGAATTCGATTCCCGGTCTTCCTTCATCGGCCGCTCTCCTGGAGCCTTCTCGCCAAAACCAGATCTGGGCTGGGGGAGATTCTCTTCTGACATCATAATTACAGCCTTCCAGTAGGCAACTGGCTTGACAGCACCCGGCCCGCGCCGGTTCTGCCCAACCAAAACGATTACCCCCATATTATGGGTAAAGTTGGAAAATACGCAACTGGGGAAAAACGCCCGGATTTGCCACGCGTCAGGCGTGGCCCCGGCGAGCGGCAGGCAGATGCGGAAATCCTGGCCCAGTTCTTGGCATCGACGCTGCCACCGCGCGCCCCAACAATGGGCTCCGCAAAGCGCCTGGCGGGTCGAGAGTCGCCAACTGCACTCAACTGGCAAGGGCGCGGCGCTGCGCTAGGACGCGCGACACCAGACCAAGCAAGTCGTCCATGGGCGGCAGCGGTTTGTATATGAGCGCGTCCGCGCCGGAGGCCTCTAGGTAGTCGTCCTCATCGGAAGCGGCCAGTTCGTGGGCAGTCATCAGGATCACGCCGATGTTCCAGAGCCGGGGATGCTGCCGAATCCGCGCGGCGACCTCGTGCCCCCAGGGCCCCGGCATACGGATATCAATGAGGGCCACATCGGGGAGCGGGAGAGGCGGGTTGTCCACTTCCAGATAGCGGCAGGCCTGGTGGCCGTCCTTGAATGGCAAGGCATGGAAGCGCCACAGCTCACACATCGTCCCAAGGATATCACGGATCGCGCGACTATCCTCGACGATCATCCAGGTCAGGCCCTGTTCGGCTGTGCTCCCGGCAGCCAGATCGCTCGCCGCCGTGTTCCCTGCTGGCGAATCCCGCACCCTGGACACTCCTCAGCCATTTCAACCGTGAGGCAGGCAGCAAGGCTGCCCGCGCCGTCATGTCACGCGGCGACAGATCGGCAGCAACTGGCTGGCAGCCGCTGGCCATGCCACACTCAGAATTGTACCTGATGTGAGTTTCGGGGCAATCACTCTATAATACTATTGGCGCTTACCCGGTTAGAGGCTTGGCAGCAGTTCAAGCCACGCGCGTCTCGCCCATTGATCGAGCCAGGCGAAAGGTTGCAGCATCGCCCCGCAGGGGGCGCAGGCCGCAAGCAAGGATTACAGACCTATGCTGGTTGATCCACACTGGTCAGAGTACGCGCTTACCCGCGAATTTGAGCAGGGGAAGTACATCTTCAAGGAGGGCGACCCCAGCGATGAGTTGTACGTGATCATCGAGGGGCAGGTCGCGATCATCAAAGGGGCGGACACGCCGACACCGCTGGTGCTCAACTACCGGGGCAAAGACGAGCTGATCGGCGAGGTGAGCTTGCTGGGGGACGCAACACGCACCGCCTCGGTGCTGGCGGTCGAGCCGACGACGCTGCTCGCCATCAACCGCAAGGACTTCTGGGCGTTGTTCGACAACAAGCCCACCTTCCGCGAGATGATTGTGCACACGCTCACCGAGCGGCTGCTGGCCGCGGACGATAGCCGCCTGCAGGCAGCCGCCAGCGAGCGCGATCTGTTCGAGCGGCTCTCGTCACTGGCAGGCGAGAACGAGCGGCTGGCCGAGGTTGTGCAGTTGCGTCAGGAGACAATGCGCTTCATCGTCCACGACCTGCGCAACCCGCTCAACCTGGTGATGATGGCCCTCGGCCTGATCGAGTCCGACCCGGATTACGCCAAGACAGCTGAGACGCGGCACGTGCTAACGATGGCATTGAGCGGGGTCAGGCGGATGTTCGCGCTGATTGAGTCCCTGCTGGACGTGGACCGGCTGGAAGACGGTGGCGCCGCGCTCAACTTGCAGCCGGTTGACCTGCGCCAGGTGGTGGACGAGGTGGCCGAGCAGTACCAGCCGCTGGCTCGCGCCTCGCGCATCGAGATGGCCGTGCAACACCTGGGCGACGATCTGCCGTTGCTCGAAGCGGACCGGGAGCGGCTGGTGCGGGTGGTGACCAACCTGGTTGACAACGCATTGAAGTTCACGCCGGCGGGCAAGTCGCTGTCGATCACGACCTGGCACGAAGGCGACGAGGTGCTGGCCGCGATCATGGACCGTGGGCCGGGCATCCCGCCAGAGCAGCGCGCCCGCGTCTTTGACCGCTTTGTGCAGATCGGGGAGCAGCACGACAGCGCAAGAGGGTTCGGGCTGGGGCTGGCCTACTGCCGCTCGGCGATCAACGCGCATGGTGGGCGCATCTGGATCGAGGAAGGCACGGAAGGGATCGGCTCGCGCTTCGTGTTTTCGCTGCCCATCGAGCGCCCGAACGGGGCGCAGTGAAGCAGCTCGCGGGCGGATGATCGCCTCACGTATCTGCGATAAAGTCACACCGGTATTGTGCCGCACACCCAACAGGACACGCCCATGATCACCGTCATTCTACCTGCTTACAACGAGGAAGCGGCGCTGCCGCCGCTGCTGGACGCCATCGCCGCCGTGCAGGCGAGCGCGCTGCCCGATCTGCGCGTTTTCGTCATCGATGACGGCAGCGCCGACCGCACGGCGGAGGTCGTCCGCGAGCAGTCTGCGCGACGCGGCTGGGTGCGCCTGATCCAGCATGAGCGCAACAAGGGGCTGAGCCAGGGTATTCAGACTGGCTTCAAAGCGGCGCTGGCCGACTCCGGGCCGGATGACGTGGTCGTCACGCTTGACGCAGACAACACGCAGCCCGCCGACCTGATCCCACGGTTGGTGGCCGACGTACGCGCGGGTGGTAAGGATGTGGTGATCGCCTCGCGCTTCCAGCCAGGGGCGGCAGTCCACGGCGTCCCGGCGCTGCGGCGGCTGTACAGCCAGGTAATGAGCCTGCTGTTCCGGGTGTTCTTCCCCATCCGGGGGGTGCGCGACTACTCCTGCGGGTTCCGCGCTTACCGGGCGGGGGTCCTCCAGCGCGCGTTCGAGCGCTATGGCGAGCACGGGTTCATCACCGAGCAGGGCTTCGCCTGCATGGTTGAAATCCTGTTCCAACTGGACGGGCTGGGCGGGGTGCGCTTCGGCGAAGCGCCGATGGTGCTGCGCTACGACCTGAAGCCCACCGAGACGAAGATGAGGGTCAGCAAGACGATCCGTGACACGCTGCGTGTCGCGCTGCGTCACCGGCCGGGACGTTAGCGGGCAGCGGCTACCAGTCGCAGGCGTAGACGGTCTGCACGCCGTATTCGCCCAGGTCAAGCTGCGCCACCGGACGGCACAGCTCCTCGACCACCGCAGCCAGCGCCTCGGACAGGGGCGTGCGCGTGGTCTGGCAGCCGATCACCCCATCCTCGATCACGTACTCAGGGCGGAGGTCATCCGCGAGCATCGCACGGACGTAAGGCTCAGGCGGCTCTGCATGCGCGTCCGGGGCAATCAGGTCAAGCACATCAGCCTCTATCCCCTGCTCATCGGGTATGGCGTTCCACCAGAGCGTGCTGTTGGTGGGGGCCAGCAGGACTTCATCCACCAACTGCTCACGGTAGGCATGCCACCAGAGCGGGCTGCCCAGTACCCGCGCTTCCGTCCCGGTGACCGCGCGGAGCCTCTCCGCCTCAGCCTCGTAGCCGGGTTCGCCGTGGGTCGCAGCCAGGTAGACCCCGCCAGCGCCGTAGATCAGCAGGCAGCCTGCCAGGATGGCGGCGGGCAGTTGGCGGGGGGCACGCCCCGGCGCGAAGCGCTCGGCCAGGCCGAAGACCGCCGACACCCCCAGCACCAGGTAAAGCGGCACCCAGAGCATGGCGTAGCCGATCAACTGGTAGGATGCGTTGACGACGGCAAAAGTGAGGCTGGAGAGAACGACCAGGCCTGCCAGCACCCGCTGTTCAGATGTGCCCTTGAGCAGCGCATAGATGAGGCCACCCAGGAACAGAGCGGCCTGGGGCAGCGAGACGAGCGGCGCCAGCCAGGCATAGTATTGCCACCAGAACTGGCCGAACGAAGCGGCCATGCCGACCAGCGACGGAAGCGCCGCCTGACCACCCGTGCCGCCGCCAATGTAGCTCGCGGCGAGCGCCGCCGGATCGGCCAGAGCCAGCCCGGCCAGCGTGCCCAGCGCTGGACCAAGGTGCAGCCAGGCGACCAGCACCGCTCCAAGCGCCAATCCGCCGCCAAACACCGCCAGATGCCCGAAAGCCCGCTGGCGGACGCAGCGAAACACCGTCCAGGCGGCCATCGGCCAGGCGAGATGCAGCAGGTTCAGGTGGATATCAAGCTGGAAGACGAGGGCGAACCCGAAAGCAGCGTACAGCGCAGCCTGCCGACGCGGGAGCGTAAGCGCCATCAGCGCGACGCTCGCCACGCCCGCCGCAGCCGCCAGCATATCAGGGCGGACGCGGTGGCCGGTGTGCAGCGATAACCACGTCGCCGCCGCCAGCGCAGCAGCCCACAGCCCGATCCGCTGCGACCCGTAGAGCCGCCCGACAGCATAGGTAGCCGCGATGAGCAGGGCCCAGGCCAGCAGCGATACCAGGCGGGCAACAAACAATGTCTCGCCAAGCAGCGCGCCCAGCCCGCCAAGTGCCAGCCAGTACAGCCGCCCGTGCGGCAGGTAGAACATCACCCCAAGCGCGGGCCAGCGCTGCCCGGACGCAGCCGCCTCGACAAAACGGCCCGCGCTGCGCATATAGAAGGCTTCGTCGCACGTCACCGGTGGGTAGCGTTCCAGCGACCACAGGTTGAAGGCGAGCCATGCCCCCGCAGCAACCACCAGGGCAGCGATCAGCCAGGTCTTGCGCGAGATCGACATTCGGTGCTCCAGGCAGGCAGCGCCTGAGCGCGCCCGCAAAACAAAAGACCGCAGCAGCGGAGGCAGCGGTCCTGGGGAGTGCCGAGGCCCAGACTTGAACTGGGGACCCCATGATTTTCAGTCATGTGCTCTACCAACTGAGCTACCTCGGCGCGCTGGGTATTATATCCTAGCGACGCGGGCTGTCAACTGCTTACCAGCGCAGAATCCCGACCCCGCGCTCGACCCTCACGGCCGGGTGCAGGGCGCGGAGCACCCGTGCCGCCTCATCTGGGGGGCACAGGCGAGGTTGGAAGTCCACGACGCGGTTGTTGGTCAGGATGCAGTACAGGATCAGGGTGTCGAAGCCGTCCGGGCCAAGCGGCGTCACGGCGATCAGCCCGTAGCCGGGGAACTCCTCGTCAAAGCGGCCTGGCGTGCCGAACACGAAATTGCCGAGCGAGTAGACGACCGGCATCCCGTCGATCAGTTCGATGGGCTGCTGGACGTGCGCGCCATGCCCGATCACCAGATCGTACCCGGTGGCGGCAAACACAGCCGCCCAGGCGCGCTGGTCAGCGCGTACCTCGGCGTAGTTGCGCCCCCAGTGGACATACCCGACGATGTGCTCTGCCCCGGCCTGGCTGGCGAGCGTATAGCCGCGCCGGATCGACTCCTCACTGAGCACGACCGTGCCCGCCTGCCCCTCGCCTGCCGTGCGCTCCGCGCCCCAGCTCAGGCTGAGGGCGACAACGCCGACCTTGCCCGCCGGGGTGTCGATCAGCAGCGGGGCCTCGGCCTGCGCCTGGTCAAGCCCCGCGCCAAAGGGCCGGACTCCTGCCTCAGACAGATGAGCCAGGGTATCGTCCAAGCCCTGCGGGCCCCGGTCCAGCGCGTGGTTGTTGGAAAGCCCGGCGGCCCAAACCCCGACGGCAGCCAGCGCGGCAGCAGCCTCCGGCTGCGCGTTGTAGCTCCAACGCTGGTCGGGATCCCACTTCTCCTCAATGATCGTGACAGGCCCCTCAGCGTTGATGATTACGACGCTGTCCTCAAGCAGCGGGGCAACGTGCTCAAAAGGCCACTCGTAGCCGTGCTGGTCGAGGTAGGGCTGGGCGGCATCGGCGAGCAGCGTGTCCCCCGCCCAGGTAATGGTAAAGGGGCTCTCATCGCTCGCGGCAGAATTGTCGTCCGGCGCTGCACCCCTCCCCGCGCACGCGACCAGCGCCAGCCCTGCCGCAATGATTGCCCACAGAGTACGGCGTGCCACGCGGCCTACCATCTCACGATCACGCGCGTACCCGTGATGCCTTCCTGCGGGTTGCTCGACGTGCTGAAGTCCCAGTAGTTGGCCTGCGGCGTCGCCCACCTGTAGATCCACTTGGCTGCTTCCGGCAGCACATTGACGCAGCCGTTCGAGTGGCGACGGCCATAGTCGTTGTGCCAGTACGTTCCATGGATAGCCACATAGGAGCGCGTGAAGTAGCACACCCAGGGGATGCCCGGCAGGTTGTAGAAGCCGTCGCCTACCCCGCCGACCATGCGCTGGCCGTGCCGCTTGAGAGTCACGTTGAACTCGCCAGGCGGGGTCGGCGTATCGGGTACACCGGTGGCAACGCGCGCGGCGAACACCTCCGCATCGCCCTCGTAGCAGCGGAGCGCCTGCTCGCTGAGCCTGATCTCGATACGTTTGGCCTCCGGAGGGACTTCCGGCGAAATGGGCGTGATCTCCTCCGGCGGGATCAGGCGCACATGCCCGGCCTTGAGATAGTACGTGCCGCCGTACACCTCGTCGCAGCGGTAGTAGTCGCCCTCCAGCGCCATGATGCGGTGGACAGTGCTGTAGTACATGCGCTCGCGCTGGCGAGCGTCGTCGGCGGGGCCGGAGCGCGAATGGCTCCACGGAACGGTCACCATACCCCACAGGCCGCCCTCAGGGATGGGCTGGGGGGGGTTGGTGGCTACATCTTCAACGGGCTGCACCCAGGAGGAGTAGATGTAGCCGCCTTCGGTCTGGAGCCAGGTCTGGTTGGTGCCGTAGAGGCCGTAGCCGGGCACCGCGCCGGACACAGGCACAACGTCGTTCCAGTGATAGAAGACGCCGGTCGCCGGGGCGCGCCAGGATGGCTCGGCGTAGACAGTCAGGACGTTGAGCAGGATGCGCCCAAAGGGTGATCCGTCCCAGTGGGTGATGGGGCCATCCAGCGAGGGGAGAGGCGCGCTCTCCTGGAACCAGGCAGGGTTGGGCAGCGCCATCCCCGCCCCGACGAGGCCAACTGACTTCAGAAACGACCGCCGTGAAAGTGACATTGCCTTGCTTCTCCCAACCTGCTCTTTCCGTGACCTGCTGGCAAGGGGTATATTACCAGGTACAGATAGGCAGGCCTGTCCCTTGCCCACCATCATACGCGTGGCCCGTTGCAAAGATCGAGCACGAGGCACGCTGACTCCCCATATCAAGAGGATACTATGACAGACGCCGAACGCGCAATCATCTGGGACATGGACGGCGTGCTGGTCGATTCGAACGACCTGCACTTTGAGACAGCGCGGCAGGTTGCCGCCGAGGAGTTCGGGCTACCGCTCGAATACGAGCAGTTTGTCACGTTCTTCGGGCAGTCCGACCGGGACATCATCCGGGCGCTGGCCCCCGACCCCCTCACCGAATCAGAGATAGCTCGCATCGCGGAGTACAAGCAGGCGCTGTATGCGGCAGCCGCGCCGGAGCGCGTGCAGCCTATCCCCGGCGCACACGAACTGCTGAAGGCGTGCGCGGAGGCAGGTTGGCGGCAGGCGGTCGCGACCTCTGCGCCACTGCCGGAGATGGCGCTCATCCTCGACCTGTTCGGGTTGAGGCGCTGGCTGGGAGTAACGGCATCCAGCGACGAGGTGGAGCGGGGCAAGCCCGACCCGATGCTGTTCAGGCTGGCTGCCAAACGATTAGGAGTCCGCCCAGGGCACTGCGTGGTTATCGAGGACGCGGTCGCCGGGGTGCAGGGGGCGCAGGCGGCAGGCATGGTCTGCCTGGCAGTGGCGACTACGCGCCGGGCTGAGGAACTGGCCGCAGCAGAACGGGTCGTCGAGACGCTGGTGGGGGTCACGCCGGAGGAGATCGGCGCGCTGCTTGAAGAGAGATGAAGGGCAGGCATCGGACAGGCAGGGCACAGTGTTGCCAAGCGCCAACCGCGCCGCTATGATTGTGCCCACCAACGAAAGGAGGGGCGATGCCCAGCCACAAGCGCATCCGCGTCGGCGTCGTGTTTGGAGGCAGGAGCGGCGAGCACGAGGTTTCGCTGCGTTCCGCACGCTCGATTATGGACGCCCTCGACCGTGACAGGTACGAAGTGCTGCCCATCGGCATCACAAAGGAAGGCCGCTGGATCGCGGGCGGCGACCCGTTCCGGCGGCTGGTTGACGGCGGGGCGGAAAGCGGCCCCGTGGCGCTGCTGGGCGAGCCGGGCGACCCGACGCTCAAGGCCATCGAGCCAGCGGGTGGGGAGACGCGCAGCCTGCGGGACATCGCCGCGCTGGATGTGGTCTTCCCGGTGCTGCACGGCCCCTACGGTGAGGACGGCACGATCCAGGGGCTGCTGGAGCTGGCCGATATCCCTTATGTGGGGGCAGGTGTGGTCGGCTCGGCAGTGGGCATGGACAAGGCGATCTTCAAGGCGGTGATGGTCGCGCACGGCATCCCGGTGCTGCCGCACGTGCTCGTGCTGCGCTCGGAGTGGGAAGCCGACCGCGAAGCTACGCTCGACCGGGTGGACGCGGCACTGCGCTACCCGGTGTTTACCAAGCCGTGCAACCTGGGGAGCAGCGTGGGCATCAGCAAAGCGCGTGACCGGGCCGGGCTGGCAGCGGCGCTGGACGACGCCGCGCGTTACGACCGGCGGCTGCTCGTCGAACAGGGGATTACGGCACGCGAGATCGAGGTGAGCGTGCTGGGCAACGAGTCGCCCATTGCGTCTGTGCCCGGCGAGGTCGTGCCCGGAAACGAGTTCTACTCCTACAAAGACAAGTACATCGACGACAAGGCCCAACTGCTGATTCCCGCACCGCTCGACGAGGCAACCACGCAGCGGGTGCGGTCGCTGGCGGTGGCAGCCTACGCTGCCATCGACGCCGCCGGGCTGGCGCGCTGCGACTTCCTGGTCGACAAAGACAGCGGCGAGGTGTGGCTGAACGAGATCAATACCATCCCTGGCTTCACCTCGATCAGCATGTACCCCAAACTGTGGGAGGCCAGCGGCGTCCCTTACCCCGAACTGGTTAACCGGCTGATTGAACTCGCATTGGAGCGTCACGCCGACAAACGCCGCAACAAGACGAGCTACGAGGCGGAGACGTAGCCGATCAGCCGCTGGCGGCAGATCGGCTATAATGGGGCTATCATGAGCCAGCGAAGCATCCAGACTCCCCGCCGCACGGCCAGCAGCCGGCCCGCCGCCCGCCGCCCAGCCCGCCTGGGGGTGCGGCTCGCGCCGAGAGCGGAAGGGTTCAACTGGCGCTGGGTGAGCATGCTGCTCG
>JAANMT010001911.1_pt1 | contig 18940 bp, 22 predicted proteins | sample 7279711 | NCBI WGS metagenome assembly JAANMT01 (sample SAMN14094538, study PRJNA606508) | bioreactor metagenome | isolation source: A lab-scale SPAN reactor treating ammonium-rich wastewater day 1 | place: Ireland: Galway | collected 2017-01-16 | reverse complement strand
GGGCCGTCGCACCGGCCCGTCCATCTGCAGAGAGACTATCGGCCTCCTGGCGGGTTGTCAACAGCCTTTCGGCCGATTTCGGGAAAAATATCGAAAAAATGTCGCCCCACACCCGCCCCCCACGGGTGGTAGACCGCCGCGCCGCCCCCCTCTACGGGTCGGTGGGCCGTAGCGTCCCGCCAGAGGGCCGTGGACGCCCCGTGCTGGGTCGGGACGCCCGGGGGTGCCGGAACCCCACCCGGACCCACCGGACGCGGCAGGCGGGATCGTGGTGGGTCGCTACCTTGGAACGATTCCAAAGAGGGCTGCGGCGCGCACCCAGCCCCTTTTGACCGCCCTACCGCCTCTCTGCGGCCGAGCGTGTCTTGGGGCCGGGGTGGTTCGCCCTCGTGCCCCGTGGCTGTCGTGCCCGGCGCGCTAGGCGGCCACCCGGTTGCAGGGGTACGCAGAGCCGGGTATCGCGCGCCGACAGAGAGACAGCCTCGCGCCGACGGCTGGGAGCGTCGGCCCGCGTCGCGGCGACGACGTAGCCGACCGTTCCGTCGGGTTCGCCGCGAAGCCTCTGTGTTGCCCAGTTTTGTTGCTCATTGGGGACTTGGGCAGGAAACCTATTGACACCGGCGGGTGAACGTCCAGCCAGCAATGCGTCTCCGCAAAGCCCCCGCTCAGCCGTGGCCGGGCGGGAACAGTACCCCTGCAAAGCCCCCGCACGGTGGTAGCCGGGCGGGGGCTCGTTCATCCCAAAGTCCCGCCAGAGTGTACCGCCGCCACGGCCCGCGTCAACCGGCCCGCTCACCGATCCAGCGCGGTAGGCATCAGACGCCGACGAACCGCCACCAGCGCGCGCGCCAGTTCGCCAGCAGCCGCCGGGCAACGCTCGTGCGCCTCGACGATCGCCGACACCCACACGCGCCGGAGTTGATCGTCGCTCAGCCCCGCGAACCACGCCGGCAACTCGTCCACCGACAGCGGCGCGTAGTCCAGCACGCGGGTCGGCACGGAGGAGCGGCAGCCATTATGGCGCGCCACAAATCACCACCTCCCGATCGGGCAGCCCTTCACCCGTAGCAGTATCATACCGCCCCCCCGCATGGCCCGCAACGCCTCGCGGCGGCCCGCCTCGTGGTCAGCCGCGTACTCAGCCCGCACCCTCGCCACGTCGGCGGGGTCGATAGTCCCGACCACACACCCGCACGCGCCCGCCTCATTGCCAGCCAGCAGCGACCCGCACGACACGGTTCCGCGCAGCGTCTTGCCGTAGACCCGCACGGTCGCGTGCTCGCACTCTCGGCAGTGTGCCGCGCACGCCTCGGCCTCTTCCGCCGTCCGGTGTTCCAGCACGGGCGACGCCACCGTGTACGCCGCGCCCTGCACGGCGTTGACGACGGTTCGCACCACCGTGCCGCAGCAGCCCATCACGACACCGGGCCTACCGGCGCGTTGCCGGGGAAGAGCGGTTCGAGGTCGCCGTCCTTGCCGCAGAGGCCGGTTTCCCACGCGACTGAACCGGCGACCGTAATGGCGGTCTTCCAGAGATCGCCGAATGGATCAACGAATGATTCCTCGACCTCCGCCGCAAACTGAACGATCCCTCCGCACCGCCCGCCCTGCCGCGTCACCGTGATCAACCCCGCCATGCCGGGGTCTTGCGGCGCGGGGTCGTCGGTACATTCCTGAGACCCGCCCTGGTTTCGGATGCGGAACAACCTGCTGCCGTGCATATCGGCGTGCCACACGCCGCTATCGAGATTGACCGCTATCCGGAGGTTCATCGTCGCCTCGGTCGCGCCGTTCGGATCGCCGTTCAGGCCGCCGCCCGGCGGGCACGTGGCATTCGTAATGTACGCCACGGCAACTACGTCTATTTCGAGCAACTGCCCTTGTAGCAGTTTGGGGCCGGCGATGATGTTGCACTGCTTCTGGTCCTCGCGGTCCCTGAACTGGTTGAAGAAGTTGACCCCGCTCCCGATCGTCAGGTCGGTTCGGCAATGTACGTCCGTGCAGCCGCCGACGGTACCGATATTCTGCTCGATCGTGTTGCCCGCCGTCGCGGTTCGCAGGCAGCCGGTGACCGTGAAGTCCTCGTCGATGCTGGCGTTCACTGTCGGAGCGCCGTGCTGAAACACGGTCTGGTTCTGGCCCTGCGTGTAGACGACCGTTCCGACCGCGCCGGTTGCCGACCCGCTCACCGACACCCGCGTTGTCTCACCGAAGCATTTTTGCCACGCGCACGGCCCCTGATCCAACTCGCAGCACGCGCAGCCCGGGCCGCCGCCGCCGCCGCCGCCGCACTGGCACACACACTCCTTCGGGCCGGTCAGAATCCGACCGCCCCGCGTAATGATCCGACCACCCCGCGTGTATACACGCGACGCCATCAGAGTGTGCCGCGCTTGCCGAGCGGGTGAAGGGTCGTCACCGTGACATTCTTCGCCAGCGTGATGTCGGCCTCGTCGGAGAAGTAAAGGTCAGTGATCGTGAACGGACGCTCGGGCGACCCGCCGTCGAACACGCCCTCATGCACCGTCAACTCGCCGATGTCGCCGCCAGCCCATTGCGCGGTCGCGCCGCCGCTCAGCGAGATCGAGTCCGCCGTCGCCAGCCCGCCGGTCACGAGCAGCCGACCGCCGTCAATGTTCACGGCGTCCATCGTGCGGCGGCACGTCACCAGCCCGCCGTGGACGTTCAGATCGACCGCGCCGGACCCGAACAGTTCGATATCCACTTCACCGCCGTAGACGTTCGCCGTGCCGAGCCACGCCTGATCGGTCAGCCAGGTCTTGCCGCTGGACGACTGGAGTTCGGTCGTCAGGCCGCCGACAAGCCGCAACTCACCGAGGCTCGCCGACACGATGAGCGGTGCGGCGGTCGCGGCCGGCGAGAAGTAGAGGAACCCGCCACCGGCCTCGTACCGGAGCGGCCCGCTCAGTTCATACTTCAAAGGGTTGCCGGAGCCTCCGATCCTGAGCCGGGACACGCGGGCGAAGTGGAGCGACGCGAGGTCCACGGCGGACTGATCCAGAGCGGTCGTCACGCTCTGCCCCCCGTCCACCGCCACGTATGCGTTGTCGCCCGTCGCCGGCGCAACCGAGAACAGCGCGGTCCACGACGATGAACTGCTCTGCTGCGTATACCTGTCGGCCATGATGATGCTCCGTCAGATTGAGATGATGCCCTTAGCACAGACCGAAACCGACGCCACGAGCGCGCTCGCCGAAGCGGCCGTACACTCGACGGCCAGCCAAACGTATGACTGGAAGTCCACTTCCGCCGAAACGCCGTCCATGCTCAACTCCTCTATGTCCACGAAGTTTATGCCGTCGATGCTCGCCCGCACCTTCACTCGGCCCGTCCCCCACGAATCCCCGACGTGGCACTGCACCCGGACATTGGTCGCCTGGATCAGAGGCCAGATCAGCCGCTCGCCCACGGCGTCAAGCCGAAGGTCGCGTCCGGTTTCGTTGAACGTGAAGATCGCCACCGCTACTCCTCGCACTCTTCGTTGGCCGGAACCTCGTGAATCCGAATCCAGCACAGCATCTGGTCGCCGACAATCGTAACCGGGAACGGCGCATCAGGTGGGGCCGGTTCCATGATGTACCCCTGCCATCCTGGACCAGCAGGCTTGACGTGCTGGAACCGCTTGATCGTGCCGTTCGGCATGTTCACGTCGATCGTGTAGAGGAACGTCGCTGGGTCGCCCGGCCCCTGCTCGGCGAACACCACAAACCCGGTCGTGATGATCCTGTCGTCCGTCACAGCGGCGGCACTCCCGGCAGAGACTGCCACCCGTCCGGCTGCGAGAAGTCGGCGATCTGCTTCTGGTACGCGATCGGGAAGCCCTCGAACGAGAACGTATTGACGACGTGGAACGGCTCGCGGAGGAACGTCGGATCGCTCGGCGCGGACTGGCTCCACCACGCCATGCCGTAGCCGGGATACCACAGGTCGGGATCGACGGACTGGAAGAAGTCGTCCGTCATTCTCGTCCCCTCATCGATGGTCCACGTCGCGTCTACAACGTAGGTGTTGTTGTCGAGTGCGCGCACGCTCAGCGGCCTGAACAGGTACGCCCGCCCGTTGATGACGTGAACGCGGTCGGCCTGCTGCGCGAACGCGATCGCGTGCGACATGGTGAAGTTCGGTATCTCCCACCGCACGCGAGAGATGGTTCGCGTCTCGGTCGGGTTGAACGAGCGGTCCTTGTCCACGACGTAGACCTCCTCGTCAACCGGCCCCGAGTCCGATTCGATGCGGATGATCTTGCGGTACGCGACCGGGATCAGCACCTTGACCGGCTCGTAGTCAACGCCGACAAGGTACTGGTTGCCGCTCAGGTCCGGCTCCGCAACCTTGAACGCTCCCGCGCCGTTCCACGTCGCGTACCGCACCGTCACGATCGACTGTGCGGCGTCCCCAAAATCCGCCGCGCTGCGTTGACGCGCCAGAAGGCCCGGGTCGTCCGGGTGCGGCGTCAGGATGCCGGGCAGACCGTCAACCGGGTTGCCGTTGAGAACGTAGGACGCGGGCGCGTCCACTCGGAACGTGCGGACGCGATCGCGGCGTCCCGACTGATCGACGCTGCCGCTGTCCGACCCGAACAACTCGACGGCGGTAGGCATTACGAACGCCCCCCAGTCATGCTGTTGATCTTCAGTTGGAGCGCAACGTCGCGGAGTTCGGCGAGCAGCGGGCCGGTCCCCTGCCGGATGGTGTTTGCCATATCGACGCTTCGGAACGCCTGCTCCATGGCCCGCGCGAACGACTGTGCCGACCGCTCTGCCGCTTCGGCCATCCGCTGCTGTTGCCGCTCGAACGCCTCGTACTCGGCCCGCTCGCGCTCGGCTATCCGGCGAGCGTCGGCGGCCAACTCCTCCTGTTCCCGCTGGCGGATTCGCTCCAGGTCCGCCGCGGCGTGCTCGCGGATCACGCGAAGGCGGTACCTCAACTCGTCCCGCAGTTTGCCGTCCGTCTCGGCAGCAATGCGGTCCAAAAGCCGCTTCTCTTCGACCGACAGAACCGCACGCACCTTCTCCTCGCCTTCGAGCCGGTTTGTCACCAACTCGTCGGTCGCTTCAACTTCACGACGCAATCTTTCGGCCAAGAGTTGCTCGCGGCGTCTTTCCAGGCGTTCCACCGCCATGCGTTCCTGCTGGGTCAGCACGGCCAATGCGTCGCTCTGTCTGTCAAAAGCGTCGTCAATGGTTGGCGCGCCAGAAACGGCGTCAACAAGCCTCTGCCATGCATTACGAGCCGCGAGAGCCTTCGTCTCATCCAGCAAAGCCGATGTCAGCGCACCTCTTGCGGCCGTGGCGCTCGACCTGACGTTTTCTATCTGCTTGTCTAGGGCCTCCATGCTCTCGGTCTGTGCGGACGAAATGACAAGAAGCGAGCGCGCCGCTTCGGCGGACATTTCGGCGAACTTGGCCCGCATGGCGTCCGCCTTTGAAGCCGCGGCGTCGAGATGGGCGAGCAGCCGAACAAACTGCGAAGCCAGCGCGACGGGTAGCAGAATGGTGCGCATAACTGCGCGCACGCCACGCATCGCGTCGCGGAGAGAACCAGCCTTGTCGGCTGTTTCTCCGACCTTCTCCGACGCGACCTCGGTTTCCTTGACGAACGCCTGCGTCTCGGCCTTGGCCTCGCCGAGACCGGCCTTCAGTTTCGAGGTGTCCGCCGTGATCTCGACGTACCCCTCGGCGACTTTCCCGCGTTCGTCTGCCACAGGCTAAAATCCCCGCATGGAAAAGGAAACGTTCCGCAAGATTCGACAGGCCGTCTTTGAGGGCATCTTGATGGCGGCGTTCGTCGTAGCGTCCGTGTGGATGGTGCTCGTGGCCATCATGTATGCCGCTCGCTAGGCGGGCGTCAGCGCGCCGCTCCCCTGAGCCGTCACCGAAACCTCCTTCAACCCGTCAACCGGGCACCTCACCACCACGCTCGTCGGGAACGCGCTGCCCTCCTTGTACCGGCCTGTCGCCGCCGTCACGCGCAGCGTCGCCAGCGTCAGGTCCACCCCGGCGGGAACCGACCCGGCCGCGAAGATGTTGCCCGCTCCGGCCGCCGTCAACGCGCCGGTCCCCTGGAACGCGATACGCAGAGAGTTCACTCCGCCGCTCGACACCTGGATCGGAGTGCCGACGATCCGAACCGACCCGGAAAACTTGTTCGTGCCATCAAGATCGAACGACCCAACCAGCGCTGTATCGCCCGGACCCTGCGGAATGACCAGCGCCTCGGTGTCGTCAACCCGGAGGTCGATCGACCCGGACCATGAGAGTTCGAGCGGCGCGAAGGTCCGCCAACTGATGTCGCTCGCGGCCGACTTGCTCGTCGTCTCGCCCGCGCCCCACGCCATCGACAGTTCCCACGCCGTCATGCCGATGATGTTGCCTGGCGACGCGCCGTCGTCGTAAAAGTTCCCGGTCGTCCACTGAAGGAACCCGTTGTAGCCAATCTGCGGCGTGGACGCGGGGAACCTGCCGCTCAGCCTCGCGGTCCACGCGCGAAGCCCCTGTGAGAACGCCGAGATCGCCGTCCCGATCCCGGTCGCGTCCAGAGCCTGCGCGTTGTCGTCGATACTCGCCTGGTTCGGCGAGATACGCGCGATCAGGAACGGGCTGGACGCCCACGACGCGGAACCCTGAAGACCCCTTGTTGCTGCCATGATTCACCTCAGATCGGAACTGCGGCCGTCTTGGCGACCCGCACGTCGTATTCCTCGACGAAGTTGTACGCCTCTTCCGTGTGGTTCTCGTTGCCGTCGCGGCGCGCCATCTGGCCCGCGATCCAACCGTCCACGTTGCCCATCAGCCAGCGGTGAAACCGGGTCCGTATCCGATTCGCAATCGTGATCGCGGTCGATTCGGCCGACTCACGCCCAAGGTAGATCGAGAACTGAATCCTCGCCACATACTCGTCGCGGTCGAATGTGTCGTCCTCGGAAGTGTTGATGAAGTTGGCCACGACGTAGGGGAACGCCTGCGCCGGCGGTGCCCACGACCAGAACCAGCCGGTAATGAGCGGCGTTCCGGTCTGGAACAGGCCGCCCGCGCCCGTGTCGGCGAGCGCGCGTGTCCGAATCGCCTTGGCCACCGCGGCAACGCTCACTTGCTCACCACCATTTCGCGAATGCGCCGCTTGACGCCCCTTCTCGTGGCGTCGCTGAACGCGGCTTGCATCTCGTCCTTCGCGTTGTCGAGCGCGGGCCGCATCCACGGCCGGGCCTCGATACGAACGGTCTTTTTGAGCGAGAACATCGGCTCTATCGTCTTGTCCTTGCCGCGTCCCTTGCGACGGGCCAAAAGCGGCGTCTTGCCGGGCCTGATGAGAGGGAACAATCCGGCAACCGACCGCAGCGTCGTATTGCGGCGTCTCATCATCTTGGCCGCCCGGCTGAGCGGAATCGTCAGGTACTTGACCTTCTTCGCCGTCACGACCGCGCCGAACTCAAGATGCCGCCCATACGGCAGGTCGGTTCCGACTCGGATCGAAAGATTCTCCGGCTCCGTCACGTTGATCGACCTCGCCAGCGTGCCGGTATCCAATCCGGGCGGCTCGCCCGGCAACGAAGGCCCGCGACGCCGTTTCAACAGGCCCGTCATCTCACGCTGCAACTCGATACCGGCAGCCGGAAGCCCGTCCCGCTCCACGGCGGTGCGGACGATCCGCTCGAACTCCTCGCCATGCCACACGACCCGGCTCACGTCTCCACCTCCAGCATGGCCCGCATGACCCTGCCCGTGCCGTCCACGTCAACCGACCCGCTCATCACCTTGAACGCCTGCCCGCTCATCGGGCCGGCGGTCGCCTCGACCTTCGCGTCGTGCCGGAGCGTGATAGCCGTACCGTCCGCCATCCGCGCCGGGTACAGGAACCAGTATGCATGCGTTCCGAACTCGCGCCCCAACTGCATCGACTCGTTCGCGCTCAATCCCTGGAACGTGCAGGGAATGTTCTCCACCGCCGTCCCGTCAACCGGCGTCACCTCTCCCGTGTCGGCGGTGGACCACGATCGCGGCGTGATCTTCGCCAGAGACTTCCAGTGCCCGGACCACGCGACGCTCACGCCAAACTCCCGGTTCGGAACCGCCCGAACAACCTGTCCATCATCAACCGCAACTCGGCCTCGCTCTTCCGCGTGACGGTGGCGGCCCCGACCGCCTCGGTAAGCAGACCCTGATTCATGCGGCGATCGGCGAAATGCCAGTCCACCGCCTCATACACGCTCTGCAACCACTCGCCGGAAACCGTGTCCGAGTCCCAGCCTCCCCGGTAGGTGACGCGGATGTTCCGAAGGCCGTCGGGGAACGCGCCGAGCGTCGGGATCAACAGCCCGGTTTCCGAGTCGGCGTAGTAGTTGGAGTTGTCGATCGCGGTCCACTCGACCACGCCGGACGCGACGCCGCTCAGGTATTCGACGCTATCAATCTCGACGATCGGGTACCGCTTCAGTTGGATCGTTGAGCCGCCGGAACAAATCTCCTCGACGGCCTCGCTCGTCAACTCGAACACACGGTTGCAGTATCGTTCGGCCTCGTCGGCGACTCTCGCCAGAAGGCCGCTCAGAACCGCGTCGGCCGTTGTGTCTCCCGACGGAATCCCGGCGTAGGTCTTGTAGCCAGAGAGCGTCGCCAGCACACGGCCACCTCCGTCAGTTCGTGATCTTGCCCTGAATCGAAACACTGCCGCTCGCCGACGCGGCCGTCGTGACCACGACAAGAAACGCCGCGTCGCCAAGCAGGTCCCAGCCGGACCCGCTGTTGCTCTGCGGCGTGGTGTAGACCCAGCCGCCGTATTCAACGTCGTCGGTCGCCCCGAGCGCGATCCCGCTGGCGATCGTGCGGTAGTGGGCGTCGGCGTGCGGAAGATCGGTCGTCTCGTCGAACCGATCGCACCCGATCACGCTCACCGTCGCGCCCGAACTCAGCGCACCGTCGTACCGCTGCCGGAGTTCCAGCAGGCGCGTCGCTCCGCCGGGCACTCGGCACCACCGCAGGCCGTCATCGGTCAGGGACTCGATATCCTCCGGCGTTGCCGACTCACTCGTCGCGTCGCCGTGTACCGTCTCCCACCGGCTCATGACGCTCGACGGCTTCGGGCTTCCGCCCGACCCGCTGTCCACACCGACCCTGATTGTCGCTCCCAGTGCCATGCTTGATCGCTCCAACCCGCCGGATCATGCGGTCGCGTACACGCGCGTACCACGGCCTCGCTCGCTCATTCTTCAAATACGCCGGGCCGCATCGCTGCGGCACGGCGCGGGGGTGGGTCAGTCGATCAACAGCATCTCCTCGACGTTTCGGAGAGCGTCGGTATCGGGCACCTCGGTCGGATCACCGAGGTCCACCCAGCACGCCATGTAGGTGCCGGTCGTGCCGTTGCCGGCGACGGCCGACACGCGGAGGTACCGCTTGCGCTTGCGGAGATCGAGGACGACCGCGAAGAACTTGTTGTCGTCGGACGGGCCGGGCGCGCCGCCGACGAACCCGGACGCGCCCTTCAGGTCCACCACGTCGGCGTAGCCGCTCGATTCCGAGTCGGACTCCTGAATCTTGAGCGTCGCCACCGTCACGTCGGTCGCGCCGACCATGAACATGACGCGGGCCGAGTTGAACTTCACGCCGCCGGGGCGCGTGTCGATGTTCACCGGAGTCGAGCCGGCAGAGCCGACCCACTCCGCGTTGTCCTTGATCGCCTGCGGGAAGATCACGCCGACCGGCCTGATCCCCTGAAAGATGTTCGTGATGCCGCCCATGTCAGACTCCTTGGTTCGCTGTGTGTCAGGACGCGGCCGTGATGAGGCCGACGATGGGGCCTGCTTGACGCTCGGAAGCCGACGCGCTCGCGTTGCCAACGTCGTGAACCGTCACGGCGTTGCGGACGAGGCCGCGGATGCCGATCTCGTCCTCCCAGAACCCGACCGAGGTGTCGGTGTCGATCCGCATCGAACCCGTCACCTCGCCGACGCGGGAGCCGAGGTCGAACCAGCCGAACAACGCGCAGACCTGCGAGTTGCCCTCCACGCGCGGCATCGCGTTCGCCGTCTCGACGCTGTAGCCGAGGAACGTCTTGGTCCTAATGCCGCCGACGACCTCCGTCGATGCTGTGCCGCTCGTACCGAGAGCAACCCGCTTCATGACCTGCTCCCAGAACGTCTTGGAGACGACCCACGACGGATCGCCCGCCGGATTCTCCAGGTCGGGCAGCAGGCCGACAGTGTTGATGAAGTCGCTGAGCACCAGTTCGGACCACAGGTTGCCGGTTCCGACGAACAGACCGGCAATGTTGCCGATCGTGCCGCTGAGTCCGAGCAGCCTCGCCGGAACACCAACGTCTCCCGCGTAGGCGGAAGTTCCGTCTCCGGCGAAGTACCGGTTGTCGAGGTCGCGCGCGAACGCCCACGAAATCTTGCGCGCAACGTCGTCCGCGACGTTCACGCTCGCATCGTTCAACAACTCGTTCGACACCGACGTGCGAATACCGGCCTTGCGGGCGACCAGCGACGGGTTGTTGTAGCGGGGGTTGGACTCGGTGAGAGTTCCGGCCTCGCCGGGATAGTAGACCGTCAACTCACCGGCGGAGCGGATGAGTTTCACGTTGTCCTGGCTCATCGGCTGGAACCCCGCAATGCGCGGGGCGACGCCGTAGGCCAGCCGAATGTCGATCAGCGGACCCTGCAACACGTCCGGAACCAGCGCGCCGCCGAGCGACGAATCGGTCGTCACGTTGGTCTTGCGCAGGATGCCGTCGTCCCACGTCTTGACTGCGTAGTCGTGCCGGCCCTTCGTCACCACGTCGCGGCGCATGAACGCGCCGAACACCTCGGCAAGTTCGGCGTCCGGGAATACGGTCTCGCCGCGGGCCGCCTTCTGGTTGTACGCCTTGTGCTGCATCGCGCGGACGTACTCGCCCGCCGTCCTCATGGGAGAATCGCCTGTGCGGGCGTGCGCCTTCGTGACCCCGGCCTGAGCCGCGCCCTTCGACGCCGAAGCCTCTGCGGCCAGACGCCGAAGTCGCTTCAGTTCGTCCGGGTCGATCGTCTCCGGCTCAGCGTCATCCTCACCGGGCGGAGACTCCACCACCACCGCCTTCGTGATCGTCAGGCGGTCGCCGCTCTCGTCGATCAGTTCGATGCCGTTCTCGGCGAGCCACTTCACGAGCGGCCCGTACTCGTCCGGCCCGTCGTAAGGCGTGATCGCCTCGCCGTCCGGCCCGGTCGTCTGGCCGCGTGCGATCGCGGCCGCAGACTTCACGCTGATATTGGGCATGGCTGCCCCCTTGTAACGCGGTGCGGATCACCACGCTCGGGGCAGCAGCGGGGTCCGTGGCGGGCACGCGGCGCGCCTCAGACCGGCCTCTACGCGAACGGTGCCGGACAGTCCGGCCGAACAACCGTACCTATCGGCCCGCGGCGAGTCAAGCCCCCAGATTCCGAACCACCACGAGCCGCTTCCGGCGGGACGGACTCCCGGGCGGCGGAATCACCGGAATCTCCGGCAGGCCGAACCGGTGGGCCGACTCCCGCCGGATCGCGCCCTTGCACACCAGCCGGTCGAGTTCGGACGCCATGCGCTCCATCTCGTCGGATTCCGACACCACCCCGCCCCGGCAGGCGACGTTCGCGGGCATGAACGTGAGGCTGAGTTCCATCCACTCCCACTCCCGATGCACCCAGGCGACGCGACGCCCGCCGCGGCCATGCACGCGCTCCTCATCCGGCGTCGGCCTACCGCCGTCGATCGGCTCGAACCCGATCGACGCCCCGATGCCCATTTCGCGGGCCGCCGACAGGATGTCGTCCCCGAGCGGTCCCGACCGGATGCTCACCCGAGTCCGCCAGCCGAGCGGGTTCGCCGCGTCCGGGTACATCTTCGCGTACCGCAACGCCCCGACGGTGTTCTCGTGCCCGTACCAGTGGTCCACGAAAACAGAACGGTTGGAGAAAAAGTACGAATCCGGCTTCGCGCCCTGCGGCAGCACGACCTCGCCCTGCGAGTCAAGGTCGCTCGTCGTCGCCACGACCCCGATGTCGCGGTTGTTGTTGGCAGAGTCAACCTCGGCCTTCACGCAGAACGACGCGACCACGCCGACCTTATCGGCACTGCGGCCCATCGCCGTCCGGTTGGCGCGAATCCGCTCAAGCATCCCGCTCATGTATCACCTCTCGGTCTTGTGCCAGGTTCCAGCACACAGCGATCGTTCGGGTGCAGCGGCGAGAAATACACCGGAAACTTCACCACGTACTCGCGGCCGTCGTCGCCGCGGATCACGTCGCCCGCCTGCGCGAACGGCTCCGTCAACGGAATCTCGCCCGGCTTGGCCCGCTTCAGCGCGACGCAGAGCGAGCACGCTCCGGGCGCAAGCCCCCAACTCTTCGTCGTATACCCATGCTCACCCCACAGCGAAACGCGACCCGCGTTCTGCGCGTGCGCCGTCTCGGTCCGCGCAATCCGCTCCGCCCTCCAGCCCGCCTCGTCGCCGATCTCACGCTTCAACTCGTCGATCACCTCCGAGAGCGGCATCCCCTCATCGATACCGCGTGCAATCGCCTCGCGGATGCCGTTCTGTGTCGTGCCGCTCACCTGCTCGATCACCAGTCCGAGGTGCCGGTTCAGCGCATCGAGCGCGCGCTCGGCCCCTCCAACCCGGAACGGCTCGGCAGGGTCGGCCCCGATCTGCACCGCCCCGCTCGCCATGCCGTCCGCGAACAGACGCTCGATCACCGGGCGCAACGCCGCGTTCAACTCGTCGGTGTCGATCACAACGCGAGGCCTGTCGCCGTCCAGACCGAGCGAAGCGGCGACCGACAATAGCCACCGCTGGACCGCGCGACGGATAGCCTCGCCGAACTCGCCCAGCGGATCGGTCTGCTTGTGCGAATGGCCGCAGCAGTCTCCGATTCCGTACCGATCCTGCCCCCACGACTTGCGCAGAAGCGACTTGCGCTCCGGCTCCTCTTGTTCCGACGGCTTGTCCGGTTTGTCCTCGATGCTCCCGTCGCCCGCACGATCGCCGGTACCGAAGAGGCCGCCGAACTGGCTGAGCGGGGCCTCGAACTCGTCTCCGCCCTCGATGGGGTCAAACCCCAACTCACGCCGAGCCTCGTTCCGGTTCCAGACCCGAAGCGGCACGAACGCCGCAACATCGTTCCGCAGCGCGTCGCGGTCAACCGGCGAAACGTCGTCATATGCGAACCACATCGTGCCAGGCTCGATGCCGAACAGCGGCAACAGAAGTTCGGTCATTTCCTCGGCGTCAGACGACAGAGACGGCTGAACCGTCATCGACACGAACTGTTCGTTGCCCGCCCACGCCGACGCGCGGTTGGCGTCATTCATCTTCCAGATTGACTCCGGGATGCCGAATGCGTTGTAGATGCGCCGATCGACGATCTCCATGCCCTCCCGGTACTGCATCTCGTGCGGGTTCGCCAGCGGTTCGAGCGTTACCTTGCCGCCGGCGACGGCCCACCGACCGGCCTTCTTCGGGCCTCCGTGCCGCCTGTTGAAGTCCGCGTAAATCTGGTCGGCCTGCTCCTGGGTCATGGCCGGAGAATCGACGCCGATGATGCCGCCGATCGCGCCTCCGTTCTCCCACCGCGCGATCTCGGCCGCCATCGCGTTCGCCACAAGGTCTTGCTCGCGGAACAACCGTTCGATCACCCCCATGCCCCAGTACGGGTTGTGGTCGCTGCGGTCCAGCATCCAGTGGCAAATCGCGGCGCGATCGAGCGCGATGGGGTCGGTCTCGTCACGCTGGTACCAGTAGCCCGCGATCAGAGATTCCTCGCTCGGCTGCACCGTCACGAACTGCGGCATCAACTGGATCAACGCCGGAGCGTCCTTCACGAACACCGCCAGCGCGTTGCCGTATGAGAACTTGTCCCGCCACCGCTTGCGGTTCCACACGCTGCCGACCACGCCAGGCTCCGGCCTCTGCAACAAGTCCAGGATCGGGTGTTTCATCACCTCGGCTGCCTCGCCGGCAGACTCGGCGAACCCGACCGCCTTGCGGCCTACGCGCGGGTCGAGCAGCCACGCCGCGCGAGAGTGGGTCAGGGTCTTGAACGCGCCTCGGTTCATCGTCGCGCCAGCGCGGCGGCTGGACGTATAGAGACGCAGCGGCACCGAGTCCATCACTTTCGCCAGCAGGTTCGAGCACTCATACGCCGTGCCGTGAATCCGCTTCGTTACCTCGGCGGCGTTCGTCCGACGCTGGTAGCGGTTGACCACCGCCTCCTGGGTGCGGACGATCGCCTCGTAGACACGCTCTATCGACGGCGAGTCAACGCCAGGAAACGGCGTTGCCGGAGCGCGCTTGCCGATCAGCCTTCCGATCAATCCCATTCGGCACCCGATTCCCCGAGTCCGGCGTACACGAACCTCGGCCTACGCAACTCGCCAAGCCCGCAGTGAACCGCCAACGCCAGCGCACACACGCAATCGTCATGCTCTCCGGCGGGGGCCGAGTACCGGACCCCGTGCGGAGTGTAGTCATACTCGAACGATTCCAACTCGACCCGTATCGGCCCTTCCGGGTACCAGACTTCGCCGTTGCGGATCGCGGCCGCCAACTCGCCCATCAACTGCTGCTTGCTCTGCTGGGTGAACTTGAACCCTTCGACCCGCCCGCAACGCCGCTGCAACCTCTCGACCACCGGGCCGCCGACCCCGGTTTCGTCCACGACCGCCCGGGTGTCGCCGATCAGCCGGATCAGCCGCGGTATGGTGTCCTCCCACGGACTCTGCCACCGCTCGAACCGGCACACCTGCCCGATCTGGTTCAGCGCGATAGCCACCGTCCAGTCCACCGACTTCGCAAGGTCCACCCCCCACACGACCGGCTCGGCGTCGCTCAGCGGGGCCAACTGCCGCTCGATCGCGTCCAGGCCGAACGGGTTGCATCCGTCATCGGAAGCCTCCGCCAAATACAACTCGCGGAACACCTCGGGCGGCAACTGGCGGCGGGCCTCCTCGATTTCCTCCGGCGGGATGACGCCGCCCTCCACGGCGTCGTGAACCGTCAACCGGTGGTAGGCCATGTTCGGCTCGCCCGCCTCGGCACGACGCGCCATCCGGTACGCCCAGTTCTTCCGGCCCCGCACGTTGCCGATGACCCGCACCGGGCCGCCGGTCGCGGTCAGCGTCGAACGCACCGCCGCCCATACGCCCTCTTTGCACCGGCTGGCCTCGTCGATCACCGCGCCGTAGTAGTCCGCTCCGTAGATCGAATCCGGGTTGTCGCCGCCCTTGAAGTAAACCTTGGAGCCGTTCACCAGACCGACAACCAGATCGGTCGCGTTCGGGTTGTTCGCTATGTCGCGGCCCAGCAGCCGCTTCAACCGCTCAAACCCCTGCATTTTCGCCTGCGGGTAAACGGGCGCAACCCATAGGTACGAGCCGACGACCTCCAGCGCGAGCGACGACAGCCACAGCAGTGCGCCGGCGGTGTTGTGCGTCACCACAAACCGATCGGTCAGGTACAGCCCGCGATCGTCGGCGATCTTGATGCACTGCACCGGCTCCCGACCGACCCGCTCAATCGTGCGGAATGTGCGTTTGACCGGCTTTATCCTTCGCCGGCACTTGTCCTTTTTGCGCGGCAGCGAAAAGAACTCGGCCGCGTTCGCGTGTCTGATGCGCAGACGATAGACCGGCTTGCACGCGATGTACCGACCGTCGGCGTCCCGATAGCCAGACCGCTCTTTGATGCTGAGCAAGCACGTTGCCCCAAGGCTTTCGGCAACCTCCGCCACGTCGTCCGCCAGTTGCGACGATGTTTGCTCAAGCACTGGCTGACCGCGTGAGTCAACGAATCCGTCGCCATCGAATATCCCCCTCAACACCTCCCACCGCACCCGCTCAGAGTTGTACCGATAGGCCGCGGGAATGAACTTCGTGTCAGACTTGCACCCCATCAGCCCAAGCCGGCGCAACTTGCCGGCGAGGCTGTCCCCGCTGATCACACACGCCGAAGCCTCCCGCCCGGCGGTAATGTGATACGTCGTCGGGCCGGCGTTCCGCAGCCGGTATGCGCCCGTCGCCAAGGCGGACTCGACGCGATCAACCACCTCACGATCGCCGCTTGAAAATAGCACCGTATCGCCAGACAGGCCCCCCTCGGCAATCAGCACCCCAACGGAGTAGGGATCGACAGGAACAGGATTGGGCGCAAACTGCACCGGCTTTGTCGTCGGGACGAACATGCGGCGAAGCCGCTTCTGTGAATAGGCCATCAACTCTTTCAGTGATATCACGCGAGGCCAGCCCACAAAGTCCCGTCGCCTCCGCATCTCTGGATCGTTCGCCAGCCGATCGTGAAACCCCCTGCGATAATCCCGCCGGTCGTCGTGTACCTCCCACAAATGATCGGCTGTGCATTCGACACGAGAGCCGTCGCTGAACGTCACGCGATAGATATCCTGCTCGCCCTGGGGGTATATACCCTCAACCGTCGATACACCGGTCGGCGTACACACGGCGTCACCGACAGACAGATCACCCATGCGCACGGGTCCGCTCGGCGTGTAGACCGTTGCGTACATCGGCTGAGCCTTCCCGCTCTTCGTCGAGGCCTCGCACATGACGATTCGGGCGGGGTCGAAGAAGACGGCGCGCTGCTTCGGGTACAACGCGGGGAGTGTCACGTTGTACGTCCGCACGCTAGCCCCTCCGGTCAAACTCGACGTTCACGTTGACCTGGGCGACGTTCTCGGTGGACTCTCCGGCATCGAGGCGTTCCATCTTGTCAATGGCGATCGCGGCGTCCACGCCCATCGACCGCAGCCGGATCAGGTGGTCGCGTGCGGATCGGCGTGCGCCAACGCTGTCGCTGTTCAGGTCTTTGATGCACGACGCGGCGAGCGCGCGCCATACGTCGGGCGGCAGGTCGGCAACGTCTTTCACGGTGTCGAGTACGACCCGGCGGGTTGTCCGGCGTCGCTCGGTGGCATGCATATCGGCGATGATCTCGGCGTGCCGCCCGGCGTCCCCGTTGTTCGCGTGCCCGTTGTTGTGGTGCCCGTTCAGCATGGTTCAGCCCGCTCCGCCGCCACCGCGTCGAAGGTGCGGCCGTAAACACCGACGAATCAAGCACCTACGCCACCCATGCCCCGGCCCTATACTAGGGGGTCCGTCGGGGTCGCTCCCCGGAACCCGCGTCCTCGCGTCCAGACCACCTCGGGGCGCGAGGCGCGGGGGCGGACCGAGAGGTGGCACGATGCGAACACTGTGGTTCAAGTCCGAGTTTGTCGATCCGATTATGAGCGGCGAGAAACGCGACACGATCCGCCGCAGATCGAATCGGCTGCCACGTGCGGGCGAGGTCGTAGCGTTCTCGGTAGGACCACGGCCAGCCTTCGCGCATGCCGTGGTAGAGTCGGTCGAGTCGGGCGGGCACATCCAGGCACTCAGGCGCGATCGTCTGCACGAACTCATCGGCGAAGGCGGCGACATGGTGCGCATTCGGTTCACGCTGCTTCCCAGTACGCAAACACGCGATCGGCCTCGACACGATCAGCGGACGGTCCTTCGTACCTGAAGACGGCGCAGGGCCGACCGCCATCCCGACCGCCGGCTCTCGTCTTGTTCCCCCGATCACGCCGGGCAAACTGGCTCTCCGAGAACAGCCCCGGTCTCTTTCTCAGGGACCACGCCGGAGACTTGTCGAATCCACGAATCAAAGCCGGATGCGCCGGGTATGTGTGCACGGGCCGACCGACCGCCTTGTAAAGGGCCGCCACGCGATCAATCAGCGCGAACGCAAGCCCCATACCCTGGAAATCCGGCAGCGTTACGAGACGAGAGCAGCCCATCACGCCGCCCGTTCCGGGTCGGTGCAGCATCGCCGCTATGGCGGCCGGACTTTCGTCAACGAACAACACGAAACACCTCGCCGATCGGTTCAGGTCTCCCGTCAGATAGTGAAACGGAGCGAACAGCCTCCATGCGGCGTAACGGACCGGCGAAATCGTACACCGGAGTTCGGGCCTTCGTTGAAGACACCCCCAGCGAAACTCGCCGGACGACGGATCGAATACCCAGTCGGGCCGCAACCAATCAAGCACGTCGTAATGGCACGTCACGGCGACGAAGCGCTTGCCTGATCGACGGACATACTTCTGCACCGCGTGCGAAGCAATCTTGCCAACCTGCCGGTCAACAACGCTGGTAAACTCGTCAACCACGACCGGATCGGGCATTTCCAGAAGCCTTCGGGCGAGTTCCACGCGGAACCGTTCTCCATTGCTCAGCACCCGGTACGGTCTCAGCCAGTTCGGAACGGTGTTGAACCCAACGGCTTGACATGCGGACGCTATGTCCTCCATGCTGATCGACGAATCGAAGTCGTCCAACACACAGGCGCTCTCCCACGCAAGCGGACGCTCGTGCGAATCGCCGAAGAGTGCACGCGCTACACAGGACTTGCCGGAACCAGACGGCCCGACAATCGCTCCGATGTTCCACGGCCTGTCTTCAATGGGGATGTCGGCGTGCCACTCTACGCGAGACACCTCACGCCTCGGTACGTCGAACATGCCTTCCAGCAGACGACCACGGCCGTAAGACGCGATCGGAGTTTCGTTCACAACATCAACGCGCGGCACTTGTACCCCTCTGCTTCAAGCCTTTCAAGCAATCCAACCTGCGCCTGCTCCCCATCACACTCAACCAGCACTTTGTAGACGAGACCGTCTAGTTGTTCAGACGTATCGCCCGATGCCACCGGATTCAACTCCGCGAGCAACGCCTCCAAGTCGCCCTCGCTGAACCCGGTCGGAACATCGGTCGGCAACGATTGAAGCAACGCCGCCAACGCCTCGTCGTCCCACTCTGCCAACTCCGCCGACCGATTGTCCGCCAACGCGAACGCCGTCGCCTCCACCGAGTCCTCGTCCACCACCACCGCCGCAAGGTGAGTCCACCCCAGCCGACGGGCA
>JAANMT010001903.1_pt1 | contig 18984 bp, 14 predicted proteins | sample 7279711 | NCBI WGS metagenome assembly JAANMT01 (sample SAMN14094538, study PRJNA606508) | bioreactor metagenome | isolation source: A lab-scale SPAN reactor treating ammonium-rich wastewater day 1 | place: Ireland: Galway | collected 2017-01-16 | reverse complement strand
ACCCCGAGGGGTTCATTACCGAGGTATCCGATCAAGGGGATAAGGAAGACTTGCTGTCTCCCATTCCTCGTTCTCGGAATAATTTGGCAAACGAACTTCGCAAAGATCAATTCCAAGATCGGATGAACAGGAGAGTCAGCTCGAAAAATTCAGGAAGCGACGAAAAGAAGCAAAGGAGAACAAATCACGAATCCAGGGTTCAGCCTGCGCGGGCTACAGTGAAGACAGCGAGCTCGAAAACTTCAGAAGGCTCATGCCAGAGGGAAAGGGGAAGAAAACTCAAAAGTGACGGCTCAAAATTCCGAATAATGCCACTAGGGGACCGATTTCGTACATCGACAGCGAGGAAGCAAGTCACAAATGGTCCATCGCCACCGAGAATCTCAAACAATAAACGCAGGGGGTAACGTGATAGTTTCCTTCCATACCTCGATTACGCGCTTCACCTTCACAGCATTCACTGGATCGAGGTGAAATATCAAATCTGCGGCACCATGAATACCATCAATTAACCTTGCCCCATGCCGCCGGACTGCAACGTGATTGAGCAACCTTATCGTAACAGCTTGAGCTTGTTCTTCAAAAACGACCAAGCGCCACATCTTTCGTAAGATAACCGCAATCAGTTTTGCCAGCCCTTGATCGGTCATCGCTGTTGTCGAAAACCACTCTAAGGCGGCTGTAAGCGGAGCATTCTCGGGGTTCCAGTCAGCCATCTGTCCGGCTTTAAGGAACGCCTCTGAAGTCATGTATGTGTGAGTATAACCCATAGACACTAAACTTAGGACAATCTGGGATTCTTCTTCATTATCAATGGTACCAATCTCAGCTAGCCAAGAGAAAACCCGCTGCGTCCAGATTCTTAGTGTCCTTCGTTCAAACTTTGTTTTCACTTGATGGGTAAAGTCATCACTCCACAATCCCCTTCCTGGAGCCGCTGCAAGCGTCAGTGACTCAGCTCCGGGTCTTCCAAATAGTGATAACAGTTCCTCGCGCTCATCTTGTTTAAGCGATGCCAAACCCATCCCCTCCTGAACGATACAATGTGTATCTAACACCTCCAAAAACCGGCGGTTCTTTCTGAGTTGTTCTTCCGCAGCTTCGGGACTAATTGTCGCAAAGCAGATATTGTGACCGTCCCACTGAACTGTCTTTCCGGACGTGCACCGAGATTCGATACTTATAAGGAATTGACGGATTTCATCGTAAGTGCCTCTGGAAACCATGATCGCTTTCCGAAAAGAGGCCAGTACTTCGAATGCGTCGCAAAGATACAGCGTAGTTAAGGCAGTAGAGTCGATGACGAGTTCATTCGCGCACTTCATGCAGTTGTCCGCTTTATCAAACTCCTCATTCGACCCTTGCGAACACTTGATGGGAAAGCCCTTTCTGAATGCAAGTTCCGTAAGAGTATCAGGAACTGTGGCGTGTTCCGCCTGTGCAACAATGTAGACAGGGCAGATTTTTTCTCGATAAACCTCAAAGTTGTGTTCGTTATGCTCGAAGAGCCTTTTGTGGATTCTAATGAACTCCTCGACATCAATCTCCCCCGTGTCTTTGTTCTCAAGTGAAAACCTCATCAATACACGGGTGCCGGGAAAGCGGTCTTCAAATCTTTGGCAGCAATCACTCAAACGGTATTCGTACTTGGAAACAATTTTCATGATTTGTGCCTTGCGGTCCTGCGGAGTTCCCTTCCGAAGGAAAAAGGTGTCACCAACTGACTTCCCCAACAACTCAAGTGATATGGGATGGGAGGGTGAATGCTCATGACGGTCCATGCTCGGATTCTTCCCATCTTCCAGGACATACCACGCCTCGCTATCCGTGCCCTCCTCCTTGTAATTCACGGCAGCACCCGGAGCGACAACTTGAAAACTTGGGAGAGAAACTTTTATCTCAGGTAGAACGAGCGAAATGAGGGCCAAGTGCGCGTCCATTTCATCTGGAAACCTGCGATAAAGATGGTATGCGTACTCAAGGGCATTGTCGGGATTACTGCCATGGAGCAAACTTTGCACGACAGCTCGACCAGTATGGACCGTGTCAACCTCACTCCAGGTGGGAAGTTTCGATATATCCGATTCAATAAGGTCTGTCTGATTCTCTCTAATACCTATCAAGGACAGGTGAAGCCGTGCTCTTTTGGTAAAATCATCGTTTAGTGTCGGGTTAATTGCTTCTTGTAGTCGCGCTATCGCAGTCTGAGGACTGTTATAGATTTCCAGGAGATCAATCTCGAGTCCAAACAGCCTATCATGGAACAATCCATTTTCGCGAAGGCGATTTAGAAATGAGAGGATGTAATCATGATCCGAGCACTCTTGGGCGAGACTGATCAGTCGAAATGTATCTGGCCCAATATGGTCTTCCTTGGTTACCCTCTTGTAGATGGTCAATGCAGGCCCATACATTCGGAGAATCGCAAGGCGGTTGGCAATATACTTCTGAACAGAATCGGAAACAGTGTCATCAATTCTCTGATTGGATTCCAATGCAACCACGGACGCAAGGTCAGTGTCATTATTGAGGAAATGGACTTTCGAGCGAAGAGCTAGAAATGCCGGTCGTGGCAAACGATTCCTCGTTTCTTCAGAATCTATAAGGGAGATAGCTCCTGGCATATCAGATCGTTGGGAGTAAAAATCAATAAGCAGATCGATATAATCAAGAACGAGTTCCAGAGATTGAAAATCATCATCTTCCAAACGGCGTTCCAACAACTGGATTGCCTCCGGCAACCCCTCGTCCCCATAGACTCGAATCACTATTTGTGAAAGGACGAACTCCAATTGTTGAACGTATGGGGTCCCGATTAGCGACCGTAGAATCTCAATGGCTTTCTCAGTGTCTCCTGCCTCATTCCGAAGGAGGGCATAGCGGAAGGCGATCTCTGGGGTTTGAGGGGTAAGATTGTAGCTTGTGGAAATATCCTCATTTGCGTCACGCACATTGCCGAGGAGTTGACGCGCCTGTGATCTCAAGTGAAGGAGTCGCGATTTCCCGTAGACAACGGATCGATTATCCAGGGCACGAATCAATTCGGTAAGGTGATTCTCTGCTTCAACCAGTTTATCTGCAAGCCATTCTGGTGCCTGTCGTAGATCGGCTTGGTCTGTAAAGAAGATCGCCTGTTTAATAAGGACTTCTGCGATAAGCCCTCTGATTTTAGGGTTGGTTGGTGATTGTTCAAAGAGTTCTCGGACAAGGTGTTCCGCCCCGGCGAAGTCTCTTTGATTGGCGGTCCTTACGGCAAGGGCTAAGCGAATGTCCGGATCATGTTTCAGTTGGGCAGGAAGCCGAGTGTCAATAGTTGTCATGGAGGTGGAATCAGCTGATGTCCTAATCCATATCGCCCAACCCAGAGAGTAGTTCGGGAAACGCTCGATGATTTCACATACCAGTTTGTACGCCTTGTCGATATTATTCAGATAAATGTATCCAATTGCTTCAAGACATTGGGCCTTTTCCAGGTGGGGTTGCAAAGACTTAGCTTCGTGGAACAGCTTGGCGGCAGTCTGAAACTCTTCCATAACCTCATAGGCGCTGCCAAGGTTCGCAGTGATTCGAAAACGTTCGTATGATCCGAGGATGTCTCCTTTCGCTCGCTGGATCGATTCTAACCTTTCTATAGCAACATCCGGATGACCATTTTCTATAAACTTTACTGCTAGATCGATTTCAGTATGGATTGAACTGGTGGTTCCTTGCAGTTGGTCCGTTACTACTGCGGTATGAATGTCATCGATCTTTTTGCTGACCTGCCTTGTTGATTCTGCGGAAATACCACCATAGTAGCTATTAGCAATGTCATCATACTGATTCAAGATCTCATTTATATCGTCCCAGAACCACACATCGACCGCGAATTGTCCTGCTTGGAGCCGCTGCTTGGACAGATTAAGAACCGCCCGTTGTGTTCCCTGGTCTCGTTGTGCCGTGGTGACGAAAGAGAATGAAGTTAGGGGTGGATCGAAGGTTTCTGCTTTCGCGACCTCGTAGGATATCTCGTCCAGGGTGGGTTGGATGCCGTGGGAGTGACATTTACACTGTATGCCGATGACCGACGTTGCCTTGTCGGTGAGGAGGACAATGTCGATTCCAAACTGTTTCTGGCCTTGCCGACCGAGGCGCTGCGCCTCTGGATGACGGTAATGCCTCCTGAACAAAGCAAGGCAAAGTCTTTCAAAATCCTGCCAGTCAAGTGGTGGGTACACTTTTGTCATGACTCTATACCCTAGTGCCTTGTCCCGGCTAAAACGACGGGTAGAGTTTTCTGAGTTTGATGCGTGCATCGGCGGTTGTGAAACGCCAGTTGACCCCGGTTTGCACCTGGTTTCTTATCCGTTCCCAAGATGCAATAGCATCTCTCAATTCCCCGGCAGAGTCGAAGTAGTCGTTCATGCATTGGCGGGAAAGAACACTCAATTCAATTTCCGCCATATTGAGCCAACTGCCATGTTTGGGAGTGTAGTGAATCTCCAGTTTCTCAGCCAGACGCCGGGCTTCCTCCGGTTTGAAAGCCTCATAGAGACTGGCCTGGTTGTGTGTGTTGAGGTTGTCCATCACCAGCACGATCTTTATGGCCTCCGGATACAACTCGTCGCATAACTCCCGGATGATCTCCGCGAAGTCGATGCGTGTTCGGTTTTGACGAACGCGCACATGCCGTTTCCCCTCCAGCGGCACGCTGAGCATGAAGACGCTGGCGGTGCCACAGCGTCGATATTCTGCATCGGTTCGTTGAATTCTCCCCGGCTCAGCAGGTATCGACGGACGCGTTTCGGCAATCAACTGTTTGGAAGCTTCATCCAGGCAGATCTGAGGCCGCGAGGGATCAGCGGGCCTCTGGTAGACCTCCAGGATATCCTCCATGGCCGCAACGAATTCAGCGTTGGCCTTCGGCGGAATGCACCAATATTTGTTCAGGTGAGGCTTAAGTTCGTTTTTTTAAGCGTCGCATGAACCGTGGACTTTCCACAGGAATCGACATAACCCAAAGCCACCATCTGGTCGGCCAACAACCGGACGGTCCATCGATTGCGCCCTTGTGGAGCTTCAGTGCAGGCCAAGGCGATCAGGTGCGCTTCGGCCACGCCATCGAACTTCCGGACTCGCTCAGCCCCTTTGTTGCCGTGTTCCAAGATCCCGTCGAAGCCCTGTTCCACCAGGCGCTGACGCAGCCGCTCGGCCGTTCGCGGCTGGCAATCATACGCCTTGGCAACTTGGGCGTCCGTCCACCCCGGCCCCTCTGGACCCTGATCGAGTTTCAGCAGCATCTGGGCGTGTAACCGCTTATGAGCCGCCATCCGTTCGGCTCGGATAACTCCCTGCAACTTCTCTCGTTCCTCGTGGCTCAACTCAACGATATACTTTTTCATCTCCAGCCCCCCATTGATTCTTCGGTCGTATCCCCTTGACCGAATCATCGGCACAAAGCTGGCTACACTTTATTCAGAGGACGAAATACTAGGGTTCTGTGATCAGGGGAAACTCGGTCACACGCAGATTGGTGCAGCCATAAGGAATCAGAGTCAAATCTTCAACTGGCATGTCCGACCGGATTTCACCTGCAGGAGGTGGGGACGCTGCATTTTTTTCGATCACCCAGTAAGGCACCTGCCTCCCTTTGACCTGGGCGAGGAGCGGAGCCCCTTCCGGTGAAAACGGGCAATCCCCGATCTCCCTGCGTTGCAGCCTGATTTCTTTCTCCAGATTGCCCGGATCGATCTGGAGCGCATAATTCCAGCTGGAAATCGGATAAACTTCCCAATCGGCATGGGGGGCCTCTCCACGGATCTGCCTCCACCAGTCCGTGACCTGCAGCGAGTACACCAAAGGACCGCGCAGCAGGGCGATGCTGTTGTTGTATCGGCGCTCTGACCGGAACTTCATGGGAAATTCCATCACAACCTGTGTCGTGCCGCTCCAATTTCTTTCCAGGCGATGGAACTGGCCTGCTGCAAGGGGTTGGATATCCTTGCCAATGGCCAGGGTTGCCCCTTCTGTCCACTCAGGGACTCTCAGAAGGAGTGGAAAGGTTCCCTCAGCCTCGACTGTTATCAGAATTTTTTGATCGAAGGGGTATTCGGTTTCGACATGGATTTTGACCGGCTTCGACTGGATCTCAGTCTGAATCCGGCAGGGGGCATAGGCAATGGTAACCAGCCCTCCTTCGGGAAGGCTCATCCACAGATGCGAAGCGAGCTTGGGCCAGCCCTGGCTGAAATTGGCGGTGCAACAACCAAAATTCGGCTCCAGGCCGAAAATATTCGCATCCGGTCCATTGTCGACATAAACCCGGTCGGCGGAAATCCGGCAAAGCACCTGGTTGGCCTGCTGATCATACTGGTGCGCCCACATGTCCGGCTTGAAGGTGGCTGGAAGAGCATTGAATGCAATGATCTCCAGACGATCCCCCAGTTCAGGGAACCCGCTGGTGGCAATCAGATTTTCCAGGGAATACATCGACTCGACCACTGTGCACAACTCAGTTCCCTGAGAAGGATTCAATCCCGCCAGATGCTCATCGCATGTAAACATGCGTGTCACCTGGCCATGATGGCGGTCCAGGGTTTCAAGGATCGAACGGATCGAGAGAAGATCCGCCTCTCTCCCGGACAGGCGATAAACAACTGCGGGTTGTTTCAACCCCATGCCGTGATTCACACCATGGGTCATTAAGCCACGATCGGTCATGACTTTTTCAGGATATTTGAAATCGGAAAAATGCGCCTGCCAGTCAAAACCCTGCGCCCGGGAGGTTTGTGCCAACTCCAGGATCCACTCCTCAGGAAGCTTTTCATAAAGCCAGTAGAGGACCAGATTCAAATCCATCCAACGGTACATCCCCCAGGAAAAGAGCGGCTTTTCAACAAGAAGAGCCTTCATTCGCTTCAGGTGCGCCACCATGACCGGAATCACCCGCTCGTCCTGGGTCGCTTCATAATACTGGGCCATGGCTTTCATCAATGGGAATGTCGGCCACATGTCGTAATCTTTCGGTTCGAGCCGCTTTTTTCCCATATCCCAGTTGGGACCCAGCCAGCCATCTTCATAGGCATGAGCCAGGATGTAATCCATCCAGACCTGGACCTTTTTTTTCAAGCCAGGATCATCGAGCAGGAAAGCCAGAGGAATGACCCCATCCAGCCAGTAGGGTGCTCTTTCCCAGCCTTCGGAGCTGCCGCCAATCCATCCGCTGCTTTTGATGTCAGGCCAGAATTCATCCAGATGCCCGGATAATCCATCGGCCTGGATTTCGAGCTGCCTCTTCAGCCAGCCTTCGGGTTTGATCTGTCCAAGGGGGAGTGGATCGAAACTGCGTGGATGAAGTTTGACTCCAGATTGCCGGCTTCCCATGGTGCTGTTGTCTCCTGTTGCAGATGTTATCAAGGTCTCACTGGTCGATGCGCTGGCTTCAGATTCCGGAGCGGGCTGGCCAAAACCGGTCAGTGACAGGCACAGAAGAAATAATGGGATTTTTTTTGTCATGAGTGGCTTCCCCCGGGAAGTGAATCTGGAGACAGGATTTCAGTCAAACGATATCAATATTTCAATCAGATTCCAGTATGAACCTGGAAAAAAGGGGCGAGGTTTCCCCCGCCCCTGGCAGGCCTTTCTTTTAGAACTGGGCCTTATTTTGCGCGTTTGGTGGCTTTCAGGATCAGCTCGAGAACATCCACCGCCTGTTTGAGATTCGGAATCGGTTCTTTTTTCTGGAGAATGCAGTCAGCGAAATGCTCCACTTCGGTCCGGAAACAATCCGGGCCTTCAATATGAAGATGGGCTGGCTCGGAAAAACCGAGTGGCATGAAGTAAAGATCCTTATAGGACCCATACAGCTGGCCTTTGGTTCCGATCAGGTGAATCTGATGGGCCCCCACCGGACTTGGGAATGCCCAGGAAGTGAGAATCTGCCCGATCGCGCCATCCTTGAACTTCACATTGACTGCTGCGGTATCCTCTGCCTGAAGCTGGCCCAGGAAATTCCCGAGCGCCGCGCTGACTTCAACTGCCGGGCTGGAGGCAAGATACAGCAGGAGGTAGCTGGGGTGGTATCCGGTGTCGATCAGCTCACCGCCACCCTGGGTTTCGACATTACCCCGCCAGCCCATAGCCTTCCTGCCGCCAACTGCCAGGGGTGTCAGATAGAAACAATCCTGGGTCCGGATATAAGAAACCTTTCCGATCAATCCACTGTCCACCAGCTGTTTGGCTTTTTGAACGATCGGATCGAACAGCTGGTTGTGGGCGCTCATGAAAACCACTCCAGCTTTCTTGATTGCAGCAGTGATCTCACCCGCTTCTTTCATGTTCAGGCAGAGAGGTTTTTCGCAGAGAATATGTTTCTTCAATCGTGCGGCATCGAGAATTGCCGGGCGATGCAGGTGATGTGGGAGGCAGATATCCACAGCATCGATATCCTCAGCTGCCAGCATTTTCTTCCAGTCTGTGTAGACTTTGGCTCCCCCCGCCTTGGCAGCACTCGCCTCAGCTGAGGCTTTGATATTGTCACAACAGGCGACCACCTCGACCTTTTCAGGCAAATCGAGATAGCCATTCAGATGCGGCCAGTGGATACTTCCGCAGCCGATAAAAGCGACCTTGACCTTCTTAGCCATCATTGACTCCTTCATCATTTTTTCGGAGGGATATTCCCTCCCAGAACTCTGGACCTGCCTGATTTGAGAACCAGCGGACCGGGCGTGTCATGCCTGTCTCCCCCATGCAGGTTCGATAATGGCTCAAGGATACCCCTTTTGCAGATTCTTTGTGGAGTCCTTCCCGTGGGAGGAACACGGCTGTTCGAGAAACAGGCCAAAAAATCGTGGCCGATGAGTTAATATGAAATATGTATCGATATTCGTTCAATGATATTTCCTGTTGTTTCGTGTATACTGATGTAGAGGGATTTGGGGTTGTGGTTTTCTGTGCCAAATAACAGGAGGTGCGCCCATGAAACAGATTCCGCATATCGTTGAAAAACAGATGAGAGCCTGGGAAATACGCCGGATGGGGAACCGAGCCAAATCGCCGGAAGATGCAGGCCCGGTTGTCTGCATCAGCCGGGAAATCGGTGTCGGGGCGAGGGTGATTGCCAAAAGGTTGAGTGAAGAACTGAACTGCACCATTCTCGGAAGAGATACGATTGATCATGTCGCTGAAGATCTGAATGCTCAGAGGCAGCTGGTGGATTCTCTGGATGAACAGGGAAGGTCGGGAGTTGAGCGATGGGTCGAGGGCTACCTGCATGGTTCTCCGGTAGAGTATGGAGAATATGCCAAATCGCTCATCAAGGTCTTTCGTGCCTCAGCAGAGCAGGGAAGTGTGATTTTTCTCGGCCGCGGAGCCTCTTTTGTCCTGGGGTTGTCGAAGGCTTTTTGTGTGCGCCTGGTCGCTCCCATGGATCGCCGAATTGCGCAGCTCATGTCTTATCTGAGCCTGACTAAGGATGCCGCTGTCGAAATGATCCGCCAGCGGGACTTCGAGCGTGAAGCATTCATTCGCAAGGTTTTCCATCGTGAGTTGAATGATCCTCTGGCGTATCACCTGACTCTGAACCTGCACACCATGCAGTTTGACGATGCAGTCAAGATCATCCTGTTCTGTATGGAACAGAATGGGTTTCTTAAGACAAAAAAAATCCTCAGTTCTTCTTCATGAGGAATGTGTGAGTGAACTTAGGCGACAACCAGAAAAAGCGGTTGCTGCAAATTGCGCGAAGGGCAATTTTGTCCTCATTGCGCAGGGAGCGGATTGACCATGCATCCTGCGACACCGATGAGCTGTGCGGGCTGGTCGCACCGGCATTTGTCACCCTGACAAAAAACACGCAACTGCGTGGCTGTATTGGGCAGCTCCACCCGGAACAGCCCCTTGGTGAGCTGATTGCCCGCATGGCCTGCGAGGCTGCTTTCCATGATCCGCGTTTCCCTCCTTTAGCCCTGGAGGAGGCCGCAGACATTGAAGTGGAAATTTCCATCCTGACTCCGCTTGAACCGGTCGGCAACAGTGGAGAGATACATCCCGGAGAGGATGGACTAGTGGTGGAAGGCCATGGCCACAAAGGGCTGCTTCTTCCTCAGGTGGCGGCAAAGTATCGATGGGATTCCAGTACCTTCCTGGCCCAGACATGCCACAAAGCGGGTTTGCCCAAAGATGCCTGGAAGGATCCCCATGTCAAAATCTGGAAGTTCCAGGCACTGGTCTTCTCTGACAACGATTTTGCTGAAGTTTGATTTCCTGTAATCTGGCTTTGTCCACGCCGGAAAAAGGGAAGGGAAGCCATGCTTTTCGGATCACATATATCAACAGCGGGCGGTGTCGACAAGGCATTCAAACTTGCTGAATCACTCGAACTTGAGGTGATGCAGATTTTCACCCGGAACCAGAACCAGTGGAATCCAAAACCACTCGCGGGTGATGTGATCAGCAGATTCCTTTCTGAACGTGACAGGACTGGCATCTCCCCTGTTTTCTCTCATGGCAGCTACCTCATCAATCTCTGTTCAACAGATGAGACCACTCGAGAGAGGTCCGAGCTGGCGCTGCAGGATGAACTGATGCGCTGTGATCTCCTTGAGATTCCATATCTGGTCCTTCATCCCGGAAGCCACATGGGGCAAGGAGAAAACCTTGGGATCGAGAAAGTCGCCCGTGCGATCGATCGGGTCTTTTCACATTTACCCGATGGAAACGCAATGCTTCTGCTCGAAAACACCGCCGGGCAGGGATCGAATCTGGGGTATCGGTTCGAGCATCTGGCTGAAATCCGTGATCAGGTTGGACAGAAGCATCGTATCGGGTTCTGTTTCGACACCTGCCATGCACATGCCGCTGGATATGACATGCTGACTGAACCGGCCTGTCGCGGCGTTTTCGAGCAGGTAAAGCAGATCCTCGGGTTCGAGAACCTCAAAGTTTTTCATTTCAATGATTCTGTCAAACCCCTGGGGAGCCGTGTGGACCGTCATGAGCACATCGGCAAAGGAAGCCTCGGGACCTGTGTGTTTGGTTATCTGCTGCGCAAACGTGAATTCAAAAATCACCCCATGGCGCTGGAGACTCCCAAATCACCGGATTACCATGAGGATCGTGAGAACCTGGCGGTTCTGAAGTCCCTGATCAGCAGGAAAAGATGAGAAATCAGTGGTCTGAGGACTTCGTTGTTGCCTGCAGGGCTTCCTGAACTTCCTTGCACAGTTCATCGATTGTGTCATCGCTGTAACCGGTTGCTTCGAAGCAGTAATCTGAAATGGGTGGGTGGATTCCAGGATTGTTCAGCCCAACTCCCAGACGCAGGCAGACAATGTCTGCCAGATAAGTGATGACAGCCAGCAATGGCCTTCCTTTAGCCTCATCCGGATTGTGATGGAATCCGATTGCCAGTGTGAGTTCCTGGGGGAAATTCCAGTTATCTGCAATATGAGACCCCACCTGGGCGTGGTCCATCCCGAAAAATTCGAGTTCAAGCGCACGGGTGACGATTGGCGAGGCTGACCGCTGCTGCAGAACCTGGTCATTCTCTCTCAAATACTTCCCCAGGATTATCTTGCCGACATCATGCAGAAGCCCCGAGGTGAAGGCTGTATCACTGAGTCCTGGGCGGAGTTTTCTTGCGATGGTCTGGCAGGCGACAGCAACTGCGAATGAATGATCGGAAATTCCATTCTTCCTGTAGTTGTAGATCGACAGGTCATGCTTGATGAATACCTGGTTCACTGCGCTCGAGAGAACCATGTTACGGACCGTCTGAAACCCAAGATACATGATCGCCTGGGAAACCGAGCTGATGACCCGTGGCAGCCCATAGTAGGCTGAGTTGCACAGCTTGAGCACATTGGCTGTTAAGGCTTCATCGCGTGAAATCACCTGGTTGAGTTCGGCTGCGGAAACCTCTGGATCATTGGTCAGCTGAAGAACCCGTGTGGCAACCTCAGGAAGGGGAGGAATTTCTTTGATGTCCTGGAGGATCCTTTTAATCAGAGAGGATTCGACCATGGTCCCTGCCTTTCTCTGTTGCCAATCTGCTTCATCACCAGCAGTCCAGAATTAATCATTGACTGGGCGTGGGAGAAGGATGATGGAGGGTTGCACCTTGTCGCGGCTGACCGGCTTCGGACGGCGCGGGCGTTCTTCCCGCCGGGGTGGAGGAGGTGGTGGAGTCTCAACAGGCACGGGGATGGCCGGTTCAGGTTTCTGGGCTTCAGCCGGCATCCTGTTGATCCGCTGCTTCATCAACTGCCCAGGCTTGAAGTGGATCAACTTCTTGGCGGGAACCTGGATGGTCTCTCCGGTCTTGGGATTTCGAGCTGAGCGTGGTGGAATCGATTTGACTTTGAAAATTCCGAAATTCCGGATTTCGATATTTCCATCCTGTCCAAGCCCCTCGCACATGGTGTCGAACATCAGCTGGATGTTGTCTCTGACCGTGGCGATATCCAGCCCGGTGCGTGTTGCAACCTCTTTGACCAGGTCTTTTTTAGTCTGTGTTCCCATCCTTATCCCCAGAATTCTGTCGATCATTCCTTTCACCGGTCAAGGTGAAAACACTCTCCATGACACTTTTTCAGCCGCCTGATTGGCTGACGCAAGTTCAATGATTTCCGATACTAAAATACGAATCCCCCCTTCCTGTGTCAAGAGGCGGCCGGCCTTGTGAAGGATGAATTTCCCTCAAACAATCAAACCATGGGAATCCGTTGGACAGGCTGGTAAAGAGTGTCTCTTTCGATTGGAACTCGTCCTGCTTCTTCAATCAGCTGGCGAAGCTGCCCGACAGTCAGGATATCTGGTGTGGTCGCTCCAGCATCATGATAAATATGCTCATCGATGACTGTCCCATCCAGATCATCGGCTCCGAACCAGAGCGCCATCTGGGCGATCTCGATGCCAAGCATGACCCAGTAGGCTTTGATGTGATCGATATTATCCAGGAACAGGCGGCTGACCGCCAGCACCTGCAGGCTGCGGTGTGCGCTGGGACCATGGGTGATCTGCAAGGCATTGTTTTCAGGGTGATAAGCCAGGGGAATGAAGGTCATGAATCCCCCTGTCTCATCCTGCAGGCTGCGGAGCCTCGACAGGTGGTCGATGATTTCCTCATTCGTTTCGATATGCCCATAGAGCATGGTGGCATTGGAGCGAATTCCGAGCTGATGGGCAGTGCGGTGAACTTCGAGCCATTCATCGGCATTGCATTTTCCGCCACAGGTGATATCCCGCACTCTGTCAGCGAAGATTTCCGCTCCGCCCCCGGGCAGGGATCCCAGACCGGCTTCTTTCAGCTCAAGCAGAACCTGCCTGAATGTCTTCTTGCTGACCCGCGCCAGCCAGGCGATTTCGACAGCAGTCAGTGACTTGATATGAATTTCAGGAAACTCCGCTTTGATGGCCCGGTAGAGAGAACTGTAGTACTCGACCCGGGCAGTCGGGTGGCATCCTCCGACCATGTGGAGTTCGGTCAGGCCGGAGCCTGCCAGCTCGCGAACCCGTCCGACTGCTTCTTCGGGAGAAACAAGGTACCCACCATCCTGGCCAGGCTTCCGGTAAAAGGAACAGAAAGTGCACCGGAAAACACAGACATTAGTCGGATGGATATGCCGGTTGATGTTGTAAGTGCACTGGTTCCCCCAGAGCTTTTCCCGAAACCTGTTGGCCATTTTCCCGATCCGCAGGACTTCGGGACTCTCAAGCAGAGCCAGGGCGTCTGCTTCGCTGAGACGAAGTCCCAAATTGATTTTTTCCTCGATCGGGTCGAGCTTTCTGGCAAATTCCAATTGTTCAGGCATCACCAATCACCATCCCTCATCCTGAAATAACCTGAGGCAAGGGAATATAAACAGCATCACTCGGCAGCAGATCGAGGATCACAGATCGAAACCCCATTGAAGTACACTGGGCCAGTAATTCATGACGAAAATCTTCATCGATGAATCTGGCGAAATCACCTGTCTCACACTGGATGCGGAGAATCATGCCTTCTCTGAACAATCGCACTTCCGAAAAACCATATTTCTCGAAGAATGAGAGCAGATGATCTTCGTCAAAAGGCTGGATGGGTTCAGGAGCGCTGATTTTCACACCATAAGGGAGCAGGTCAACTCCCACCTTGCGAAAACCAAGCTCGTGGCACTTCAGTGGAACCGATTCAATAAAAACAGGAGAAGTCAGCAGCCTCATCTCATCGGGACCGAGAACAATTCGCAGGAGCTCTCCTTCATATCGCGCACGGCACTGCTGTGCTCCCGCTGCATGAAGGGCCTCCTCGGCTGCTTCCACCTGGGACAAACGGTCCTGGGTGATCAATACCCCGGTCGGGATGCGTGATGCCAGGCAGGCCAGCGCCGGCTTGTCCCAGTTGGGAAGGTTTAATCTGCTGGCAGTGGCGCGTATCTCCTCTTTTGTAAATCCAGACTCGACGAAAGGGCTGCGAATTTTGTTTTCCCGGGCAGCCTGAAAACCAGGGCGATGCCCCTCCAGATCCTCAACATGGGTCCCTTCGACAACAAATGCATATCCACGCTTCTCAGCCTCACGGACAGCGGTCGTGAACAGCTCGCTCTTGCAGTAATAGCAGCGGTTCCCCGGGTTGGTGGCATAATCGGGATTTTCGAGCTCATGGGTGGGAACTTCGAGATGCGGAATCCCGATCATCCCGGCAACCTTTCGGGCCTCTTCGAGCTCCGTGGCTGCCAGGCTCGGTGATATTGCAGTCAGGGCCAGGGCTTTGTCACCCAGCTCCTCGAATGCCACCTTTGCAAGCAGGGTGCTGTCGATCCCGCCGGAAAAGGTGACGATCACCGATCCCATCTCACGAAAAAGGGATCGCAAAGCCTGTTCTTTCTCTTCGAGCATGATTCTTTATTTTATAAAGATATCGATGCTCGAACAAGCCGCGCTCCAGGTTCCATTCCCCGGGCCAGCCGGCCACCTATTCGGTGCCTTCATCCAGAATGACAGCCGGACCGGGGTGGGCTGGAATCGAGAGCGATTCCACCAGCTGCCGGATTTCGGCTGGAGGAGGGGCTGTCAACCGTGAGACAATCGATGTCACAGCAAAATTAAGCAGCATTCCGATTGTCCCGATCCCCTGCGCCGAGATTCCGAACAACCAGGGTTTCATTCCAAAGAACTGGCAGCCGATGATATAAGTGGTGGTAAATATCAACCCGGACAGCATCCCACAGATCGCCCCTTCACGATTGGTTCGTGTCGTAAAAATTCCAAGGATGATGATCGGAAAGAAACTGGCTGCTGCCAGCCCGAAAGCAAATGCCACCACCTCGCCGACAAATCCAGGAGGGTTGATTCCGAAATATCCGGCCACCAGGATCGAGGCAACCACCATGATCCTTCCCACAAAGACTCGATGGGCTTCATCGGCATGAGGATTCACCAGCCTGAAATAGATGTCATGAGCGATTGAACTGGAAATGACCAGGAGCAGTCCGGAGGCTGTCGACAAGGCTGCTGCCAGGCCGCCTGCAGCCACCAGGGCAATCACCCAGGGGGCTAATCCGGCCACCTCCGGGGTCGAGAGGACCACAATATCCGGATCGAAATAAACCTCGTTGTGATTGGTTGTGTCTGGTTGATCGAATAGAGGGGTCTTGCCATTCATTAGAAAAGCCGGACCCGGCCCCACAGTCAGAAGGGAATCCCCATTCTTATCGGTGAATGCCAGCAGGTTTGTGGACTGCCAGCTCCGGACCCAGTCCAGCCTTTGAATCTCTTCCAGCGATTTGCCATGCAGGCTGTCGAGCAGATTGAGGCGCGCAAATGCCGCCAGCGCGGGTGCTGTGGTATACAGCAGGGCAATGAATAGCAATGCCCAACCGGCGGAATATCGAGCCGCACGAACCGAAGGCACTGTGTAAAACCGGACAATGACATGGGGCAGGCCGGCTGTCCCAACCATCAAAGCCAGTGTTGTGCAGAGCACATCGAGATGGGATTTGTTCGCAAAAGGCGCCGTATATTCGGCGAAGCCGAGTGATGTATGAGCCGTGTTCAAGCGTGGAATAATATCACTGAAGGTAAAAGCCGCCTGTGGGACAGGAATATCGGTCAGGTAATTTGAAATGGCAAAGGCGGGAATGAGATATGCAACAATCAGAACTGCATATTGGGCCACCTGGGTCCAGGTTATTCCTTTCATTCCCCCCAGGACTGAAAAAAAGGCGACAATCACCATCCCGATAAAAACCCCAACCTCGATCTCAACATGCAGGAAACGGCTGAAAACAATCCCGACCCCCCGCATCTGGCCTGCCACATAGGTGAGTGAAACAAAGATCGCTGTGATAGCCGCGATAACCCGTGCGGTGCTGGAGTAATAACGGTCCCCGACAAAATCGGGAACTGTGTATTTGCCGAACTTTCTCAGATATGGCGCCAGCAGCAGCGCCAGCAGCACATAGCCCCCGGTCCAGCCCATCAGGTAGATGGAGCCATCATATCCCATAAAGGAAATCAGGCCCGCCATGGAGATGAAAGAAGCCGCAGACATCCAGTCTGCAGCGGTTGCCGCTCCATTGGCCAGGGCAGGCACACCATGGCCCGCAACATAAAAACCAGCAGACTCGCGGACCCGCGATTTCCACCCGATATAGAGATAAAAAAGGAAAGTGATGGTTACAACCAGGTATGTCCAGGCTTCTGCGGTCATGCTTTTATTCGTCCGCGTGGTAATTGTGATCGAGTCTGTCCATACGCAAAGCGTAGATGAATATCAGAATGACAAAACAGAAGATCGATCCCTGCTGGGCCATCCAGAAACCAAATGGAACACCAAAGAGAGTTATCTTGTTCAAAGGAACCACGAATAGAATCGCGCAGCCCAAAGATACAAACCCCCAGACAATCAGAAGGGTGGCTATCAGCCGGCGATTGGCGCGATGGTATTTTTTGAGTTGTGCATCATGGTTTTCGTCCACTTGAAGACCTCCCGGGGTTTTAGCCTGATGGAGCATCAGCGCAGCATGAATCAGCATCTTCCGGAGAAGAGGAAAGGAGGAATCCTACTGGAGGGAAGAACGATTTGCAATCAAAACCGGCATTTGGGCTATTGTTTTTTTGAGGGTAAATCACGGGAGGTTTGATAAGAGTTTCTGGATTACAAGCCCGGTTGAAAGGTTTGGCTTGCAAATCAAAACCTGCTGTTCCAGTTGGCAGGGTTGAGATTGCAGTTAAAACGGTGGGACGGGGATTCGAACCCCGGGAAGACGTAAGCCTTCGCCTGCTTTCAAGGCAGGTGCCTTCAACCGCTCGGCCATCCCACCGAGAGGCATTATATCCATCCTGCGCCTTCTGTCAGCTCTCCAGCTCGATTTAATGATTCGTTGCGATTCGGCTCATGGCAAGGGACACAGAAAAAACTGGGGGTTCACCAGCCAAGCCCAGGCAGAAAGAGAACTATTCCCGGGGTTTCAGCCTCTCAACCGGCTTGAGCTGAAGGGTCGAAACTGACTTCGACTCAAGGTCAGCAACACGGATGGCATGGTTGTTCGTATCCGCGATGAACAATCTGTCTCCAGCCACGCACAGGCCTCCTGGTTCATCAAATCGGGGTGAGTCGCCATCCTGAAAGCCCTCCTCACCTGATCCCAGAAGTGTGGTGCAACGGCGCATGGCGGGATCCACCTGTTTGATTTTGTTGTTATAGGTGTCTGCCACCAGCAGGAAAGGAGCCTTCCAGGTGATCCCGAGGGGATGCTGCAAACGAACAGCGGGGCCAACTCCATCCCGATCCCCGAACTCAAACAGATCCAGCCCGACCACTGTCTCCACACGCCCATCCGATGAAAAATCGGCACTGCGAACCGCACTGACTTCACTGTCGACAAAGAAGAGCTTCGCTCCGTCTGTTGCCAGGCCGCTCGGCTGAGCCAGTGCCGCGCTGCGCAGCGGGCCATCAACCAGCCCTTCACGTCCGCTGCCGGCATGGGGACGGAGGGCGCCATCCGTGAGGTTCATCTGCCAGAGTTGGTGGGGGCCTGCCATGGCGATGTAGAGTCTGTTTTGATGAATAACGAGATCCCAGGGGGAATTGAGTTCAATCTCTTTGCCGGGGCCACCCTGGTTGTGAATGCTGGCCTGCTTCCCATTGCCGGCGATTGTTTCGACTGTACGATTGGCCAGGTCGACTTTTCTCAATGCATGGTTATCGGTATCCGCGACATAGAGGAGAGAACCATCGAGGGCCATCCCCTGAGGATTGTCAAAAGAGGCTGCTTCGAAGGCCCCATCGGAAAGCCCTTTTTTCCCGGAACCGATAACGTCCTGGACATTCCCATCCAGGCCGGCAACCACAATCCGGTTGTGGCTGGAATCTGCGATAAAGAGCCGATTCAGTTCTGGATCGGCAATGACCTTTCCCGGAAATGAAAGAGGCTGCCGGGATTGTTTGTCACGCTCCAAAGGCAAATGAAGAGGTTTTCGGTCGATCAGTCCTTTCGCATCAAATTCATGGATCAGCTGTTGAATGGCCCGGTCGAATGGCTCGAATATGCCTTCACCTGAGGTGTAACCGGAAACTTTTCCCTCCGGATCGAGCAGGAACACAGTCGGCCAGGCATGGACTCCCCACTGGCTCCAGACCTGCATGTTGAGATCATTGACCACAGGGTGTTCAATATCATACCTGAGTACCGCCTGGCGGATGTTTTCTGTCTGCTTCTCTCCATCGAATTTTGCCGAGTGAACCCCGATGACCACCAGCTCATCGGGGTATTTCTGCTCCAGTTTTTTCAGGTCAGGCAGGATATGCATGCAGTTGATGCAGCAGTAGGTCCAGAAATCCACGGCAATAATTTTTCCGCGGAGTTCTGCAATTTTGAGGGGGCGGCCGGTATTCAGCCATTCCAGCCCGGCTGGAAATTCAGGGGCGCGTACACGGGGTTGAGATTCGGCCATTGGGGCCTCCTTTGCCTTGAACGGGAAGAGAGTTCCATGTGGGGGCAGTCTGATCGCCCCTACGGT
>JAANMT010001901.1_pt1 | contig 19000 bp, 8 predicted proteins | sample 7279711 | NCBI WGS metagenome assembly JAANMT01 (sample SAMN14094538, study PRJNA606508) | bioreactor metagenome | isolation source: A lab-scale SPAN reactor treating ammonium-rich wastewater day 1 | place: Ireland: Galway | collected 2017-01-16 | reverse complement strand
GGTGACGCGCCCGAATATGCAACCCGGTTTTAAGTCGCTATGGGCAAGGCAACTGCGCAACATTTACAATACCGGACAGACAAACGTTAATCTTTCAGATGCGAAAATCAATGTTTGGTATTTGCGTAAAAACAACGATTCGTCTGACGTTCTCGACGGTGCGCCCGACAAAGTTGTTACGGTATTGCGGGTAGACCAAGTAAATAACGGCACGGGTGCGCCGCCGCCTGACGGAAAATTTGACCTTGGCGCACCTCCTACGGCCGCCGCCCAAGCCAATAGTTTCCAATCTTCGGTGCCGGGCAGCAATACGGCAGTACAAGCGCAACAAGGCTCGGCATTTTTCAATCCGATGCGCGGCGAAATTCTATTCCCGAGTTTAGAACCTTTCCGCGAAGGGTTACGCGATTATTTCCGCAAAATAGGCAATCCGCAGCTTGCCGAAGAATATGTGTTCGATGCCGTGTATGACACCACAGTAGAAGTAGCACGCCTGCAAACTGCGCGTGATAGATTTGTTATATCCGGCGAGGCTACGGGAACATCACAAGGGGGCAGCAACCGTATAGCTCTCGGTGCATGGGGTATTGCTCCGGGCAGTGTGCGCGTTACGCTCGACGGTACACCTCTGAAAGAAAATACCGACTATATTGTTGAATATTATTCGGGTATTTTGACTGTATTAAATCCACGCGCCATGCTCCCAACGGCTAATTTAAGCGTGGAACTCGAGCAAACCGACCAATTTACTACGTCAACAAAAACCATGATAGGTGTTCGTGCCGATATGCAGGTCTATAAATCCCGAACAACTCTCGGCAATATCGGCATGACTTTCATGCTCTATAATCAAGCATTGCTTTTAGACCGCGTTCGACTGAACGACGAACCTGTTTCTAACTCAATGATAGGCTTTGACGGCAATTTAAGCACAGAAATTCCTGCAATTACAAAGGCGCTCGACGCATTGCCTTTCCTCGATACTAAAGAAAAGTCTACTCTTAATCTCCGCGGTGAAATAGCCGCTATGTTGCCCGATCCGAATAAACGCCGATCCGACATAGGTTCGGATAACGGCGAATCAGTAGCTTTTCTTGACGATTTTGAAGGTGCGCAACGCTATATTACTCTCAGCACATCGGGAACGCAGTGGACACATGCGGCGCTGCCAGTTGACTCAACGCTGTATTTTGACGAAGCCTCGCGCCGCGACTTATGGTTCCGCGGCTATTCATATTGGTTTAATTATTTCATAGGGCGTACTCGGCAAAACGAAGTGTATCCTAATCGCCAATTCGGACAAGGATATGCCACTTTAAATGACCTTAAATTTCGATTTAACCCATATTTCCGAGGTATTTACAATCGTAATCCGAATTTTGTAGACACACTGAATCCTCGATGGAGATCCGACAGTACTCGATACGAGCAATATAAACTCGACAATAAATACAGGGCTTGGGGCGGTATGCAACGCTTGCTTTCCACGTTCAATACGAATTTTGACAATGATAATATAGACTACATCGAGATTATGATGCGCGTGGCGGCCGAGCCGTCTGCCGAAATGTATATTGATATTGGCCAAATAAGCGAAGATATAGTTCCTAATAATACGCTCGATACGGAAGACGGAGCAAATCCCGAATTTCCGATACCCAACAATATAATCGACCCGGGCGAAGACATAGGCATAGACCGATTGGACGACCTGCATGAAAAAGCCGAATATCCCGCGCCGCTGTCCGACGAGGCCGACCCGGCACGCGATAATTACACTTTTAATTTCCAAAAGCCGCTTCAAGAGCAATCTGAAGCCGATTTCTTGAAATACAATAATTTCGAGGGCAATGCCTCGCTTTCCGAATCAGGGCAATTCCCCGATAAAGAAATACTGAACAACAACAACGGCCAAACCATATCGCTCGACAACAGTTACTTTACATACAAAGTAAATTTGAACACGAACGACCCGTCGCAGAATCAGCAGATTGTAGGCGGTGGCACACCCGGATCCGGATGGTATTTGTGGCGCATACCTATTCGCCGTCCATATAAGCAAACCGGCAATCCGCAATTTTCAAATATACAATACATTCGCGTTTGGGCAAAGGGCGGCACATTACTTGCCGATATTGCCGATTGGCGATTCGTCGGTGCGCAATGGCAACGTTCCAATGCTTTTCAGCCCGGCGTTTCACCTTATGACAGCGTGCTTTCCGTTGCATTCGTAAATGTAGAGGAAAATAGCGGTGCCCCCGATTATTATACATTGCCTCCGGGCGTTCAACGTCCGCGCCAATTACTGAATCCCGACCCAACGCAAGATATTCGTTTGAACGAACAATCGCTTTCCCTCGGCGTTCGCAATTTGCGCTATAACGACGAGCGCATGGCTGTTCGCATATTACGTCCGACAGACATTTTTTACTATAAACAGCTGAAGTTTTTTATACACGGCGACGGCTCGATGCCCGATAATATAGTGCCGGGTGCAACGCCGGCTGCCTACGCTTTTATTCGGTTCGGCATTGATTCCGCAAACTACTACGAATATCGCCGTCCGCTTCTGCGCGGCTGGCAGGATGTAGGGATAACATTAACCGAACTTGCCGCACTTGTAAAGCAAAGCCGCGCCCCGGGCAGCGAATTTACTCGCCAGGAATTTACCGTGCCGGGCGACCCTCTTGCGCGATATGCAATTAAGGGAACGCCTATTCTGACAAAAGTACAATTTATAGGTTTTGGAATTGCAAATCCGGCAGACCGATACCCCAACGAACTGACCACTACGATGTGGGTAGATGAACTTCGGCTTATCGAACCGGTCAATAATGTGGACTGGGCTGCAATCGGCAGCGCGGAATTGAAATTGGCCGATGTGGGAACTATTAATGCGAATTTTTCTACTACACTTCCGAATTTTCATAAACTTGAAGAGCGTTTCGGCGACCGCACAACGTCCACCGCCTGGTCGTTTCAGGCGCAGGGAAGTTTGGAAAAATTCCTGCCTAAGTTTATGAGCTCAATGAAATTGCCCATAAGCTATTCACACACGGAAAATTTGACTGATCCGCAGTTTGCCGCTCAAAGTGATGTGGAACTCAATACTGCGGCCGACGCGGAATATCGCCGTGTCCTCGCGCTCGGGCAGCCCGATTCTATAGCCCGAAAAGCGGCAGACAACATAGTCTCTCGCTCGCAAACCGTTCGTGTGCAAGATAATTGGGCGCTTACCGGTGTAAAACTCGGTATTCCCGTTGATTTTTGGCTGATTAAGGAAACGCTTAATCGAATTACGATTGGCTATAGCTACGGGCAAACGTTCGAGCGTTCGCCTGTGGTGCAGGAAAGATTTGAATGGCAATGGCGGCTTACAATGCAATATGCCCTGACAATTCCGCAATCGCTATGGGCAAAGCCGTTCGGCTGGGCAGACGACATACCGATACTAAGCTCTTTCAAAGATTGGAAAATCAACTTCTTACCGTCGAACTTCTCGACGGGATTGACCATGAACCGCGCGCGAAGCACAGAACAATCGCGCTTCTTGTCGTTTCCAAGCCCGGTATCGCGCAATTTTACGGCCGACCGTACCGCCCAATTCTCGTGGAGATTCTCCGAAAAGGGCTTGCTAAGTCCGATTATTGACTATAATTTCGGTACGCAAAGCACGCTCGTTCCCATGGAAACGGACGAAAACGGCAAGCAACGAAGTGCGAACGACCTTTTTAAGCGCATTGTAGGCGAAAACGGCAAATTAAATTTTGGCGAGGATAATGCGCATACACAAACCGTTACGGTAAACTTCCGACCGCAACTGCCCGAATTTATAGGACTTGGGAATTATCTGGAAAATACCGGCTCGTACTCTTCGGTGTTTACTTGGCGAAATGCACTGCAACCCGACCCGGCACTGGCTGACGTAGTGAAGCAGGCATCTTTTGCAAGTAAACTCGATCTTCGCACAAATTTCAAACTCAAACCGTTTGCCGATAAACTTTGGGGCAAGAGAGCCGCTTCCGACACTTCGAGCAATATTTTCAAATCAATAGGGCGCGTACTTAAAACGATTTTTCTTGATTTCGAAACATTGAGCTTCAACTTCAGACAGGATAATTCATCGCTTAATCCGGGCGTGTTCGGCGGAACAGGTCTAACGAATTTCTGGCGTGGTGCCGTAGGGCTCGGTCAGCCGCCGTCGCAAGGCGCGGGAATGGCTTATCAGCTTGGGCTTGTAGAGCATCCGCACGGCGATATAGGCTTTGCTCCAAGCAGTTCATTTCCGTTTTTTAAATTTACTGCGTATGACGGGATACGTCCGGCTAATTCAGTGTTTCAGGAAAGCTTTACGCAAAAATCGGGCATTGAAATGCGAACTAACCGCCAACTTTGGCCCGGCGCAACATTAGACCTGAATTGGAAATCCGATTTTGCATACAATAAACTGCAAACGGTAACAACAAATTCCGAAGGAATACCGGACTACAGCAATATCGTGGTTACTACAACTTACGGCAGGTCTTATCTTTCTTTGCCTAAATTCCTGTTTTTCGCGCCGCTTAACAATACGGTAGAGCATGTAATCTCGCTGTACAACGAGCGAAAAGCGCAAATAAACGAGCCCGATACGCTTAAGCGCAATCAGCTTTATCTGGAAGCATTGTCCGAATCGTTTCACGACGGGCTTGAATCTTTTACATTCCTGCCGAAGGATTTACGGAAAATTATGCCGAGCGTAAATTGGACTTTTCGCTGGGACGGAATAGAAAAATGGGGTATGCTGGACGGCGTTGCGAGGCGTATATCGCTGGAACACGCTTACGTTTCCACTTATACAGAAACCGCGCTTATCAATGACCGCGGCAAATTGATACAGGCGCAACAAATTCAGACCGGATTTCAACCCGTAATCGGGCTTACGATGAATTTTGACGAGAAAAAACTTGACGGAACACTTAATGCAACGCTAAAGTATAATTCTCGAACCAATTACTCGCTATTGGCCGCAACCACGCAAATCAAACGGGAGAGTGCGCAGGAAATAACTTTGAACGCAAGCTACAACAAGCGGAAATTTCCTTTGAAAATTTTCGGATTAGACCTTGAAAACGACATGGAATTTGCTTTCCTCGGCTCTTTCAAGCGCACAAGCAGTTCCACTTACGATATATTGAACCTGACAAGCCCCGACGGGCAACGGTTAGACGGCAGTACGCAAATCAAGATTGAGCCGAGTGCCCGTTATGCCATTAGCAATCGCGTTACCGTTCGGGCATTTATCAGCTATGAAGCCACGATAAACGAAGGCGTAGCCTCGCCCGGATTTAATACTACTCAAGTTGGCGTTGACGTTCGCATTTCTATTGCAGGCGGACGATAAAAAAATGGTTTTTGCTCCATTCCCGAAGTTAAAAAGCTGCTTTCGCGCATAAGCAAAATCATATATTGTCAAGCATAAATACCGCATTGTTTTTCTCTTGCCCGATTTTTCTCTATATTCGGCGTAACTAAATCGCCGAATGACGGATTTTTAATCTGTCGGCCGCGCTTTTTATATTTTTTCTCTCGCCGATGAAATCATTTTACGCTTTTCGATTTATCGTTTATATCTGCGGGTTGCTATTTGCGGCAACCTATAGTGCCGAAGCGCAAGAGTCGCTTGGAGAAGAACCGCGCTATTCGTATCCGGGCGTATTCGCCGGATACGGCTATGTAATGAACTCGACCGCACTGCAAGTTCTGCCGGGTTCGGAGGATTGCGGCTCTTTTGCAAACGGCAAATCGGGCGGACTGCTTGGAGGAATTGTGTATGATTATGCAATTTTTCCGCAACTGCTTCAATTATCGGGGCGTTTGTATTTTGCCGCCCGTCCGGCCGACTTGACCGCACAAACATCTGCGTATCAGGTTTTCGACCCCTTTAATAACCGATATACGCCGTTAGTTCAGGAATTTACATTCCAATCAACGCTGAATTATTTAGTATTCGATATTGGTGCGAAAGTATTTCCAATGTCGGATATGCCGCTGTATTTCAGAGCGGCTTTCGATGCCGGAAATCCCGTTTTCGGCAATAATTACAAGCAATACGAGCTGTTGGCCGCGCCTGAAGGCGTTCTGTTTCCCGACGGAACAAGAAAACGCCTGATGTTCAGCGGCGAATTACGCAATGCCTCCACATCAATAGGAATATCGGCAGGCATTGGGGCAGACATGGAATTGCAACCGCGTTGGTTTATTTCGCCGGAGGTGTCTTATCGCCACGGATTAGGCTCAATACTGCGCGAGGGCGAATGGAATATGAAAATTATACAAGCCGGAATAGGTATCAGATACGAGCTCGGTCATCAGCCGGCGCCGCCGCTTGATACTGTTGTGCCCGTACCGCCGCCGCCGCCACCGCCGCCGCCGCCGCCACCCGCCGCACCGCCGGTAACGGTGCAGTCGGTAGAGTCGCAAACGCTTGAAGCACAAGAAACCATCGTAACGCAAACTTACCCGTTGCTTCCGTACATATTTTTCGATAGCGCACATGCAGAGTTACGCGAACGGTATCGCCCCACGACCGATGCGGATTTCGATGAAAACTCGTTACCTCGCGAAACGCTGACCACGTATTACAATGTATTGAACATCTTTGGAAAACGTCTGTTGCAAAATTCCGGCGAAACTGTAATTCTGACTGGAACAACAGACGGGCGCGAGGCCTCCACGCCCGCTCTTCGTGCAAAATTGGCGCGAGAACGTGCCCAAGCAACGGCCGACTATCTTATGTCCAAATGGAATATTCCGAAAGAACGCATGATAATTCAAACGCGCGATATTCCCGCTATACCGTCTAACGACCGCTATCTTGAAGGTGTGGAAGAAAATCGCCGCGTAGAAATATCCACAAAAGACGAACGATTGCTTGAGCCCGTTGTTCATACAAAGTTCCTGGAATTTTCTCCTACGATAACTCGGCAAGCATTGAAGACTTCGGTGCAATATCCTGTTCCGCCGATTTCATGGACGGCCGAATTAACGCTTAGAGATGTTAATTTAGGATCGTCGCAGGGCAACGGAGTGCCACCCGAATCGCTTTTTGTGTCGGTAGATGCTTCGGCACTGACAAAGGCCGCCGGATTGGCTGCCAAAGACGACCTTATCTCCGGTACTTTGCGCGTGGTATTTTCCGACGGAACTGCTTCGGAAGCTTCGGCACGGTTTCCGTTGAAGCGTTCGCTGAATCAGATGGAGGTCAGTCGTCTTAGTTTAATCGTTTTCGATTTCAACCGTTCGGATATTTCAGCACAAAACCGCGAAATGATGCGCTCTTTTGTGGCGCGTTCCGCCGGTGCTTCGTCGCGAGCTTTTATTGTCGGTTCTACGGATAGGTTGGGTGAAAAGCAATACAATTTCGATCTGTCGCAGGCACGTGCGGATGCCGCACGCGACTTGTTGCGTCAATATCAACCCAATCTGAATATTGAGTCGTCGAAAGGCATTGGCTCTTCGACGTTGCCGTTTGATAATAATCTGCCCGAAGGGCGTTATTATTGCCGAACTGTTTCGATTGAAATAACAACACCGTTGCCGCAGGCAAAAAAGTAATTCGAAAATTGAAGTGCAAGCCGAAAGGAAATATCGTATGAAAAAACATTATGCTTCCATCATTTTCTTTGTTCTGACGTTTGCTTGCGGGATAAATTCCCAGAATGAAGCATACGGTCAAACTTGTGATACGGTTAAATCATGCATCGGAAATGCACTTACGCTTACCGTTAACAGCGGCAAAGGTGCACATTATGTTGACGTTGATAATTATTCGGTCCGCGATAAATCGCATACTGCACTTACTTTCGAGGCATGGATAAAGCCCGAGCGCATTGCCGGAACAACGCAATATATAGCAGGACTTTGGGGGCCGGGAAACGATAATAACGACGTTTGGGTAGTATATTTTGCTCCGAACGACGATTTGGTGTTCGAAATAAACGGTGACGGAACAAAACTCAGAAGTACCGACAACACAATAGTGCGCACGCCTGCAACCACTTTGTTCAGCAATAAATGGTCGCATATAGCGGCGGTGTTCGACGGTGCTTCTCAAACGGCGTATCTGTATATTAATGCGGCACTTGCGGCAACAGCACGAAATGCTCAATATCCGTCGGGTTATTTGCGTCCGCTTGAAAAAAACGATTTGCCGTTGCAGATAGGAAGTTGCAATGCACTTTCTAACGATGCAAAATTAAATCGCACTTTCCGCGGACAAATTGACGAGATCAGGATTTGGCAACGCGCTTTAAGTGCTACGGAATTACTGTGTCAGAAAGACCGTTCGCTTAACGGAAATGAAGCGAATTTGCAGATTTATTATCGTTGCAATTCTATTCCCACTAACTTTACGCTATGCGATGCAACGGGAAAAGGCTACACGGGGCGTATGCGCAGCGGTGCGGTATGCGCTCCGTCCGACCGTCCGATAAATACATCTTTAATAGCTTCGCCGGCAAATATAACGGCCAATATAAACTGTGACACTTCGGCTGTTTACACAGTAACGATACAAGACACTTCAATTTGTGCAAACAGTGTGGCTTTTCGCATAGTCGGGCGCGACAACGCAGCATTTACATTGTCGCAAACAGGTGCGGCGCTTTCGCCTAAAACGCCGGTTGCTTTTCAGGTCAGGTTCAATTCGGTTATTACCGGCTCTATTATTGCGGATTTGAAAATCAATACTACCAATCGTTGCGACCAAGAAGTTACGATTCCAATTCGCCTTACGCGCAAAACGGAATTTACGTCGAACCGTGCGCGTTTGAATTTCGACACGCTTTACGCCGGCTGTCGCGAGCAATTATACAAAGACACGGTTATCAGTATTTGCAATACAAGCGGCGACATAGGGCAGCCCCGTCCGCTGACCATTACCGGGTTTCCTACGCAAAAACCCGGTATATTTCAAGTAATTACACCTACGCCTATTACAATTGACCCGGGAGATTGCCGTAATATTACCGTGCGATTTATTTCGGGAGATACTTCCGCATTATATTTCGATACGCTGTCAATTGTTTCAAATAGTCGCTGTGCGGGCGGGGCAAGCATACCTTTGCGCGGGGTTGTGCGTGAAGTTCTCGGACTAACCGATTTAAGCGGAAAAAACAGGCTGAATAAACTTACGTTTCCCCCCGAATGTGTCGGCCAGCTAAGCAATCCTGTCTATTGGACTTATCGCGATTTGACCTCGAGGCCGATACAGGTGGATACCGTAATTGTGCCGCCCGGATTTACGATGAGAACTTTCAGGTTTCCGGCTGTTCTGCAACCCAACACAGGATATTTGCAGGAATATTTCAGATTTTTCCCGAACAGGTCAGGGCAATTTAACGACTCTATAATATTTATTTGCAGAATTGCCGGCTCGAATTGTACGGTAGAGCGCAAAGTGTATGTAACCGGTCGTGGAATAGAGTCCAAAGTGCAATGGTCGTCTAATTCTGGCAGTGCCGGAACTGTTATTGTGGGACAAGAAAGAACATTTAATGTAACCGCCACAAATCCTTCGCCCGACACGTTGCGAGTGTCTTTTTATCTGGAATCGGGCGAGGTCTTTTTGTTGGCCGGCGCAAAAGCGGTTGTCCTTGCACCGGGAAAATCCGTTACCATACCTATTACGTTCAGGCCGCTGAAAGATTCGCTTTACATTGATAAACTATGCTTGTTCGAGCAACGATGCTTTACGGTGGACTGCATTCCGATAGACGGGCGCGGCATAATTGAAACGTTTCGATACGATCCGTATATTATGCGGACAGAAAATGTAACAGCCTGCGGTTCAAGGCTTGATACAATGGAGATAGAAAATATAGTGAATACACCGCAAACTATGACTGAAATAAGACTTAGCGACCCAAGCGGACGATTTACCGTTGTCGAACCGATGCCTATTCCGTCGGGCGTAACCGTTCCCGTAGGCAGACGCGTTCGTTTTATTTTTCGCTATACACCGAACGATATTACGCAAGACCGTGCCGATAAAGCATATCTGAAATATAAGTGCAACGGCGTGGATTGGGCTGCGCCGATGTTCGGTTCGTCGGCCGCGCCGCGTTTATCCGTAACAACACTTACGCAGTTCGGAACTTTGGAAGTAGGCGACAAAAAAATAGACAGTTTTTCGGTTGAAAACTCGTCGCAGTTGCCAATACGGGTTGATAGCATTTCGATACCACCCGGATTTACAATGCTTGGCGCGTCGCGCATTCTGCCGGCAGTTCTGTCGCCGCGCGATTCGATTATTGTGCGTGTCCAGTTCGAGCCTGCCGCCGCGCAAACTTACGATGCTGATTTCACGGTTTATTCCGATTCTATATGTCCGATTAAACAAGACGGCCGGCTTGGCGGTAAAGGAATAATCATAAAATTGGATGCGCCGCTTTCTCTGATGAATTGGGGGTATGTGCGCCCTTGTGATTGCATAGAGCGCGAACTGCCGCTTGTAAATCAATCGTTGGCACATAATATGACGGTGGATTCACTATGGGTAGACAGTGTGCGAGTTACAGGCGCAACACCGCAATTCTGGTCTTGGAAATCAAGTTATTCGCCGAGCGGAACATTCCCGTTTACTATACCGCCGAACAGCCGCGATACCGTTCGTGTTACATTTTGTCCGCGAACGCCCGCAGAAGATAAATATGTGAATTGTGCTGCAAGATTACATATAAATGCAGCCGGAATGGGCTGGAGCGAAGCCTATGAAGTGTTACTCGTCGGCAAACGCGCACTTTTGCAGCGTCCAACACCTACTGTAATAGGCTTCCCGCCAACCCGCGTGGATACTGCGCTTGCACCGTATTACGTAAAAATAATAGTGCCTTGGGTAGATGTAAACCCCGAACAAGAGCCTATCGTAATAGATTCGATTACGTTTGAACCTGACGAACGTGTGTTCAGCTATGCCGACAGCGCGTCGAGGCCGTTTCCGCTTACTGTTACTTCGATAGATTCGGCAAAAATCAGACTGCTGTTCAAGCCAAGGTCGCCGCGCCTTTACGTTGCGCGTATGCGATTGCATATTAGCAAGCCTTGTCCCGATATTGACACAACTGTTTTGGTTACGGGCAGCGGTTTTGCTCCGCCGTTCAGTTTAGATTTGACTTTCGATAATGTGCGGCCGGATATTGACACGTTCCGTATTACCACTTGCGATACACTTCGCGTACCGATTTACACAACGCGCAGCGTTCCGGCGGATTTAGTTACGATAAACTGCCGAATCGGTTACGATACCAATGAGTTACAGCTTGCCGGACTTGAATCGCCGTATTTGGCCGATATTTGCTATCCGCAATTTTTGCCGTCGCTTAACTTCGCGCCTTACTCCAATACCGCAGGTTCTAAAATAATTGCAAAGAATCTTTGCTCTGTCGACTCGTTAAAACCATTCGTTATTGCCAAACTGATTTCGAAAACAAAGCAACGTTCCAATACTAAAATCACGGTAGACAGCATAAATTTCGACACCGAGCGAACCATTTTATTTAAAATTATATCGGAGAACGACGAAGGGCGCGTTATTGTCCAAAAAACCGATATTCAAGTAATGAGTTCCATCAATTTTGACAGTGTGCGCGTACTTGATTGCGTTGACCGCTCGGTATCTGTGCTGAATACCGGCGATGTTCCCGTTACGATAGATTCTTTGCCGGGGCTCGCGCCCGACGTGCAAATAATAGGAAGTGTTCCCGCACGGAACGCGCTTATAAATCCCGGTGATTCAATAGTCTATACTCTTCGGTTCTGTCCCCGCAAGGAGATTGTCAAGTCAGATTCATTGGTTGCCAAAAGCGTTGTTCCATGTGCCGTAGCCGATACAAATTATATGGCTGGGCAAGGTTATGCTCCCGATATTCCGGTTATATTCGGCACATCGCCTTCATTCCCGCCGGCCGATACGGCACGCGCCGTTATTGGCGACACGGTAACTATTCCGATATTTATGAATGTCGACCTCTCTGCGCAATATCATGGCACAACGTATTGGCTCGAAAAAATCGGCTTTGACGCAGAGGTATATTACGATCCGTTTGCTTTGAAACTGCTTTCTACCGAAGTGCCGATACAACGCGACGCTGTAATAAACGCAAGACCGGGGCATATTAAATTTACCTTTACCGACCGCGATACGGTTCGTGCCGGAAAGATAGCCGAAATGAAGTTCCTTGCCGTGGCTCCGGATTCGGCATACTCGGCATTTTCGGTGACGGCCGGTAATTTCCGCACGGATTCGCTGATGTTTATAGATATTGTGCCGCTTTCTGTGCCGGCCGTATTTGCCTCGACGGGCGAATGTACCATTACTACGCTTCGCTTTACTGGAACGCGCCCGTCGCTTATGCAAAACCGCCCGAATCCGTTCGACGAGAATGCAATAATAGATTTTATGATAATGGAAACCGCACCGGTTACGCTTGTAATATATGATTTGCATGGCAGACCGGTAAAAACATTGCTTGACGGCTCAAGTTCATTTGAAAGCGGCACATACAGCGTAAATGTTTCGGCGGCCGACTTGGAAACAGGTGTCTATACTTGCATTATGAAATCGGGAACTTATACGGGGCAAATGCGAATGTCGGTTGTGAAATAGAGCGAAAGAGAAATGGTTCTTGCAGAATTTACTGGAAAATGTAAAAGAAAGGTGCTTTTCGGTTTTGCATTTTATTCTGTATCGGGCATTATTGTGTCTTTATTGGTATATGCCCCGGATATGGGTAAATTTTTGTCGCATTATTCTGTAAGCAACATCAAATCTAAGAGAAAAATCGATATTTTAGCTAAGTTCAAGCCGTTTCAGGAATGGCTTGACAAACGTATTATTATGTATTCAAACGCTTAAACCGCGATTATGCAAAGTTCCGCAGAACCTATATCCTTAAGATTTTCTTCGGTCGGAGATTTACTTGTCGAAGTGACGCGCCTTGAAGCAATTATCAAATCAACCAAAGACACAGAGCATTGCAACCTCCTTGTAGAAACAGCCCAAAGCGGATTAGAGCAATTCTCCTCCGACATAGACAATCATTCGTGCGGCCTGTTGCTTTTGCATATTTCACGTGCCTATATGATTTCTTCGCGCTACAAGGAATATATGGCGGCCGCAATCGAATCGCTGGCTTATTTTGAGCGCAACGGCAACCTTAATTATGTTCTTCAAGCCAACGAGGAATGTGGACACGCCGCTTGGTTGCTTGGAAATTTCCCCGATTCTCTCGGCTATGCTTTGCGCAATCTCGATATAGCACACAAATTAGGCGACATTAAGAAACAAGGCAGGGCATTAAATAATATAGGCTCTATTTACAGCTATTTGGGAGATTATGTTGCGGCAATAGAAAGTTTTGAAAATGCTCTCGATATAAAGCTGAAAACCGAAGATGCACTCGGCGAGTCAAGCGTTCTTGGAAACATAGGTACTGTTTATCATCAAAAAAATGATTTTGCTGTTGCCCTTGAATATTATAGCCGCAGTTTAGAAATAAAAGAGCGACTCGGAGAAAAAAAACTTGCTATAGCCACGCTCAACAATATGGGCGGGATATATATGCAAACCGGCGATTACAAACGTGCTTTCGAGACACTTTCCCGCGCATTGTCTTTATCGCAAGAAGCAGGTGATTCCGAAAGAGAAATAGCCGTTTGGGGTTATCTTGGCGAAGTGTACGAAAGAATGAAAAATTATGATAAGGCTGCTTATTATTTGAATAAAGCACTCGATAATATCTCGCGTATCCAGACAAACTATCGTCGGCATGTTATTTACTCGCAAGTAGCCGTCCTATATGCCAACCGTTCATTCAAAGATTGCGATATTGAGCGTGCTCGTTTTTATTTTATGCAGGCACTTGACCTTGCATTGGAAGGAAAGGCAATGGTAGAAACGGCCAAATACTATAAGTTTCTGAGTAATTTAGAAAAAGAAGACCAAAATATCGAGGCCGCTTTCAGTTATCTTGAAAAACATATAGAAATCAATAAAATACTTTCCAGTCGCTCGTCCGAGGAGCGATTGCATGCCTTGCAGGTGCGCCACCGCGTAGAGCAGCTGCATAATGAAGCGCAAATAGAGCGATTGCGCAATATAGAATTAGTTGATGCCAATAAGCAATTAGCTGAACTGAATACAGAAAAGAATACTATTCTCGGAATTGCGGCTCATGACTTGAAAAATCCTCTCGGTTCCATTAAACTTGCCGCTAATTTTATACAAAGCCATATAGACTCTATGACGCATGACGACGTGCGCGATATAGCATCCGATATTTTACGGTCATCGTCGTATATGTTCTCTATTATCTCCAATTTGCTTGATATTAATGTGCTGGAATCGGGTAAAGTTCGCGTTGAACTTGCACCTTGCGACGTTGCCGCCGTAGTACGCATGGCAACGGACGGCTATCGCGCTCGCGCCGCCGAAAAAAATATCGGGTTGCGAGTGAATATTTCAGGCGAAGTTTCGGATTGTATTATAGTTGCCGATACGCATCGTTTGCGCGAAGTACTGGAAAATCTTATTTCAAATGCGATAAAATTCTCGCCGTTCGATAAATCGGTAGATATTGACGTGAAATTATTTTGCGACGAGAATTTACGAATAATTATCAGAGATTACGGCCCTGGAATTTCTGCGGAGGATATGCCGAAACTGTTCGGTAAATTCCAAAAACTTTCCGCAAGACCGACTGCCGGCGAAGATTCCACGGGGCTTGGCCTTTCAATCGTACAAAAACTCGCCGAATTAATGAAAGGGCGAGTATGGTGTGAATCAGTCGAGGGAGAAGGTGCATCGTTTATATTGGAATTTCCTTTATTTAAAGAATAAGTCTGCCTTTTTATTTATACCGCCAAGTAAAAAGAGTCATAATCAACCCTATTACTTATACTCTAATTAACAATATTTTGTCTATATGCAAAATTTTATCTAATTTTGGATTTAGTTGTAACTAAAAATAAAATTATGCAAAGCGAATCCGTAGAAGATTATCTGAAAGTCATTTACAAACTTCAGCAATTCAACGCTGCAAGTACGAACGATATTGCCCGTGCATTAAGTGTTGCGCCCGCATCTGTTACGGGAATGATACGGAGACTTGCGGACAACGGATTGGTCAAGTATTCGCCGCATAAAGGTGTTACGCTGACAGAGGCTGGCGAGAAAATAGCACTTGAAATCGTGCGCCATCATCGCTTGCTGGAACTTTACCTTGCGGAAGCACTCGGGTATTCGATAGATAAAGTGCATGATGAGGCCGAAAAATTAGAGCATCATATCTCGGAAGATTTTGAGGAGCGCATTGCATTCGTACTCGGCGATCCTACGCATGACCCGCATGGAGACCCGATACCGACGAAAGATGGCGAAATACCCGAGCAGTTCAATCGTTCACTTACAGAGTCGCAAGAAGGTGAAGTCCTTGTGATACGCCGAGTTTCCGATGAAAACCAGGAGCTTCTGCGCTTCCTGATTTCTTTGGGGCTTGTTCCGAAAACTCGGATTGAAGTTATTGCGCGTGCACCGTTCAACGGCCCTTTTACAATAAAAATAGGCGATAGGACCGAATTTGTTTGGAAAGAAGTGGCCGAAAGAATATTCGTATCGGCGATAGAGCAGTAATTTTTATTTGGCATAATCAGGATTTAGTCTAAACTAAAAATAAATTTTTTACCATGTTACTTTGTGATTTACCTTTATCTAATTCGGGCATTATTGCCGAAATACTTCCCGAATGTAAAGGGCCGCAGCGGAATCGCCTTTTGGACTTGGGGTTTACGCCCGGGGCAAGGGTAATTGCCGAAATGCGAAGTCCGTCCGGCGAGCCGACCGCATATCGCATAAAAAATACCTTAATTGCAATTCGGCGTGAACAAGCGGCTATGATTCGTTTGCAAGACACAGAACTATCGGAGTAATTATGAGCAAGCAAAGAAATCTCGAAAAAAGTAAAACAACCGTGTGCGAATCTTGTTCTGCATATAAATCCGCCAATTTGAAAAAAATGGGGCTGAACGCAGATAATGCGGATTATGTAATTGCGCTCGCGGGCAATCCGAATACCGGCAAAAGTACTGTATTTAATGCTTTGACCGGATTACGTCAGCATACGGGAAATTGGCCGGGTAAAACTGTGGCGCGTGCCGAAGGCGGCTTTTCGTTCAGAGAAAAATTCTTCAAGTTAGTTGACCTTCCGGGCGCATATTCATTGCTTTCCACAAGTCCGGACGAGCAAATTACTCGCGATTTTATTCTTTTTGGCCGCCCCGATGTTACGGTTGTAATAGCCGATGCCTCGCGCCTTGAACGGTCGTTGTTGCTTGCCGCACAGATTATGGAAATAACGTCTCGCGTGGTAGTTTGTGTAAATCTTATTGACGAAGCTGAAAAAGAGGGGGTTTCCGTAGATGCCCGCGCTCTTTCCCGCGAAATAGGAGTGCCGGTGATTTTGACCGATGCTCGCTCGCAGATTGGTTTAGATGCACTTCTGTCGGCAATATACGATGTTGCTTCGGGCGAAGAAAAGCCGTCACCGCGTTTGCGCGTTGCCTTGCCGAAAGAGGCAGAATATGCAGTTCGTGAGATTGAAGGCGATGTTTTGCGATTGTTCCCGAATATTGACAATGCTCGCTGGGTGGCTTTGCGATTACTGGAAGGCGACACTTCGATAGAAAATGCCATAATCGACGGTTCGCTTGGAGTACCGGAACTTATGCCGGCTATTGACGACAGCACCGCAATTCCAAATTTAAAACCGGAAGCTGCATAAAAATGCGGACAAAGCGTAAAGAAAAAGATTCGGCGCAACAGACCGGCGACAAAATAAACGATGGCGGCAAACAAACTGCTGCGCAACGTAAAAAGTCTTTGTTGGAAAAAGCGCGACAGCACCGCAAAGCCATAGGTGAAAATTTGCATGACGCGGTGGTTGCCGAACAATACGGCGCGGTATCTGCGGCGGTAGAGCGTTCCACTTCAACTAAGCAAAAAAGCCAAACTCTTGCTTGGCAAACGCGACTTGACCGTATAGTTACGGGACGTATCAGCGGGTTTTTGTTTATGTTCGTTCTTTTTACGATTGTATTCTGGATAACGATTTCCGGTGCAAATATTCCGTCGGCCGCACTTTCCTTAGTATTGATTGGCAAGGCTGTTCCCTTGCTTCATGCAGGAGCCGCCGCAATTTTATTGCCGCCGCTTGCGGCAAGTTTTCTGATAGACGGCGTATATTTGGCTACGGCTTGGGTAATTTCGGTAATGTTGCCGCCTATGGCAATTTTCTTCCCTTTGTTTACCATTCTCGAAGATTTCGGTTATTTGCCGCGCGTAGCATTCAATCTCGATAATTTTTTCAAAAAAGCAGGAGCGCACGGCAAGCAATCGCTTTCGATGATGATGGGGTTCGGTTGTAATGCTGCGGGAGTTGTGGCCACGCGAATTATTGACAGTCCGCGAGAGCGACTGATAGCAATTATCACAAACAATTTTTCGCTTTGCAACGGACGTTGGCCAACTCAAATTCTTATTGCCACATTATTCATAGGGCCGCTTGTACCCTCGTATTTTGGCGGTATAATTTCTGCCGGTGCTGTTGTGGCGGTTGCGATTCTTGGTGTTGCAATAAGTTTTGCTGCATCTTGGGGGCTTTCGCGAACAATATTGAAAGGTGAAATTTCTACATTCAGCATGGAATTGCCGCCGTATCGTCGCCCTAAAATTTTACGGACGCTTTACACCTCTTTGATTGACCGAACGCTCATTGTTCTGTGGCGTGCGGTAGTGTTTGCAATGCCGGCCGGAGCCGTGATTTGGCTTGTTGCCAATATTACACTCGGCGGAACAAGCATAGCAGAGATAACAGCCTCTTGGCTTAATCCGATTGGGCTGGCACTCGGATTAAACGGCATTATTTTATTGGCATATATTATCGCCATTCCTGCCAATGAAATTATTATTCCCACAATTCTGATGCTAACCGTGCAGTCTGCGCGTATTGCCGGCGCAGGAAGCGGGGCGGGTGTGCTGTTCGACATTGAATCGGCATCGTATACTCTGACGATTCTGCAAGCCGGAGGCTGGACGTTGCTGACCGGCATAAATTTAATGCTTTTCAGCCTGTTGCACCATCCTTGCGGCACAACCATTTACACTATTTACAAGGAAACAGGCAGCCTGCGCTGGACTATGCTTGCAACGTTGTTGCCTATAGGCATCGGATTTACGGTTACTTTTACCGTAGCGCGTATATGGGCGTTGTTTTTCCGGTGATTACTGCGTTTCCATTGACACCACCGCGCCCGAAAACGCCGACTTGCTGCCCGGTGTGTGGACATTTCCAGGCATCAACGTCACGGCCGTGACCCTTACCGACGGCGAAATTAAAACCGGCGTCAACTTTGGTTGGGACTTCGCCTTGCTGCCGGAAGCAGATATTGACCTGGCAAACTGCACCAACACCATCGCCTTTGTCGCCGACCTCAGCATCCCCGATGACACTGTTGTCGGCCCAGGCGAGACCTTTGAAAAGGGCTGGCGGCTGCGTAACAGCGGCACCTGCCCCTGGACAACCGGCTACAACTTCGTCTTTGCCGGCGGCAACCAGATGGGCGCACCCAACACCGTACCACTGGCCAATGTCGTTCCACCCGGTGAAGAAGTGAGCATTTTTGTCACCTTTACATCACCACAAACTGTGGGTACCTATCGCAGTGATTGGGTCATGGCCAACAGCAGCGGGCAGCGTTTTGGGGTGGATGGCCCGGCCGATGAGGTGATTTGGGCGCAAATTGTGGTTGGTGTGCCGCAGCCAACGGCCGAACCCCGGTCGGCGGCAATTGGCGGCGTGGTCTGGGAGGATGTCTGTTTTATTCGCGCCGACGGCACACCATCGCCAGGCTGTGTGCAGATTGAGGGCACAAACCAATACCGGGGCGATGGTTCCCTCATTAACGA
>JAANMT010001897.1_pt1 | contig 19034 bp, 16 predicted proteins | sample 7279711 | NCBI WGS metagenome assembly JAANMT01 (sample SAMN14094538, study PRJNA606508) | bioreactor metagenome | isolation source: A lab-scale SPAN reactor treating ammonium-rich wastewater day 1 | place: Ireland: Galway | collected 2017-01-16 | reverse complement strand
ACAACAGATTGTGTATCTGTGGTCGGACCTTGGAATAAAGAGCCGTCAATATTTGTCGAAGTTGGGGGTTGCATTACCGGGCAGTCGTAACGGAAGCGCCCGTGCCCGCCGCGAGGTGCGGTGTTTGCCGGTGTAGAATATCCTCCGCCGCGTACATCGGAACTCCATGCCGCTATATTCAGTTTTGCCTGCAAACCTATATGCCCACCCGCACCGCTTCCGCCTCGTGTTCCTTGGTCTTCGCCTAAACCGCCGACAGATGAGAAATTAACGTTTAAAACAGCGCGTGCGGCAACTCTTATTGCACCGCCGCCGCCACCGCCGCCACCGGCACAACCGCCGGTGACCTCTTGCGGATTACCGCTTGCGCCGCCCGAACCGCCTGCAATGGGAACTACGCATTTATTGCCGTGCATTTTTCCGCCGTTACTGCGTGTAGGGCTGTCGCCATCTGTTCCGTAGCCGCCTGCGCCGCCTTGTTCGCTTTGGCTTTGTCCCGTCCCGCCGCCATAGCCGCCGGTTATCGTATTGGAATTGGAATCGTTCCAGCCCGTTCCCGATAATCCGAACGGGTGTCCCGTTCCGCCGCCGGCACTTTCCACTGTATTCGGTTGCGCTTCGCCGCCCGGAACACCGTTCAGAGAAAGTCCTCCTATATCTTGACTTGCAAGGTTCCTGCCGCTTCCCGCGCCGGAAAATTTATATACATTGTCACGGTCAAAAAGCGGTGGAACCCCTTTATTGTTGCGCCCGCCGCGTGCGCCGCCTGTATAACCGTCACCGCCATTGCTGCCGTCTGCGCCACCGCCGACTAAAGTCGCATCGCAAGAACGGCCGGCCCCGCCGCCACCGCCAGGTCCGCCATTCATGCCATTGCCGTTAGTTTGAACGGTTGTCCCCCCCGGACTTTGTATTACGCCTTGTGCTAACAGAATAAACGGCAAATATCCCTGATTGCCGGGAGTAGACGGGTCGCAATCGGCTGTATTTACGGTGTAAGTTCCCGGAGCCAGCACCATACTGTCAACAAGCATAGCACCGCGCCGCGAACGCTTGCCCAGAGAGCTCGCGCCCAATACTCGCTCGGGGTTACCGGTTTTATCGCCGAAGCGAAACGGTCTGACTATGTAGAAAGTATCTATATTCGACCGTACTCCATTGACCGTAACTTCGATTGGAATACGAAATTCAGGAGAAAGGCGCTCCCAATCGTCGGAATTCGGAGGAAAAGGCAATGTAGGACGCACGAAAATATGCGTTGAAATTAATTTACCATTCCAACTGATAATTAGTGGCCCGATAATGACTTTCGACGAGTCAGCGGGATTGACCAAGCGCAACCTGACCGCATCGCCCGGATTGTTCAGCGAAATACCGTCGGGGCCAAAAGTTCCGTCGGCATTATACGGTGCATAAACCTCCAAATACGTATTCATATTCGGAGTGCCTATATCGGGCAAAATATAGGAAACGGTCGGTTGTGCGAAAGCGATTATATAACCGAACGTTAAAGCGGTGAAAAGCGAAAGAAAGCATTTCATGGTTTTGTCCGAAAAATTAAGGCATATCGCTTTGACGAAAGAAAAAACTGCCGCAAAGATAGACAAAATTACCGGCGTTTTATTTCATTTGTAAACAATGCAAATAAAGCAGTACGCAAAGAGCAGGCAAAGTTAAAAAGCAGGCGAAAAAACGATGCAGGAACAGATTCTGTTTTTCAACGGAAAAAGCGGATTCAATGCGCCTCGTCCCAATTTGCTCCAACGCCGATTTCCACAACAAGAGGAATATCGCCAAGCGGATACGCAGATTCCATCTGTTCTTTGACCAATGTGCGCATATCGTCAAGTTCGTCGCTGTAGGTTTCGAATACCAATTCGTCGTGAATTTGCAAAACCATAAGCGACCTCATACGCGCCTTTTTCATTGCCGCCCTTACGTTTATCATTGCAATTTTCATCATATCGGCGGCAGCACCCTGTATGGGCATATTTATGGCGGCGCGCTCTGCTGCTTGTCGTAATGTTTGATTTCGGCTCGTAATTAAAGGAAAATACTTGCGTCGGCCAAGTAAAGTTCGCGCATATCCCTTCTCTCGCGCCGTCGCCAAAGTTTCGTCCATGTAGCGGCGAATACCAACATATTTTGTAAAGTATTGCTCTATAATCAGCCTCGCTTCGTCGCGCGGAATACCCAGTTGCTGGGCAAGCCCGAAAACCCCTTGTCCGTACATTATTCCGAAATTAACGGTTTTTGCTATACGCCTTTGCTGTGCATCCACTTTGTCGAGTTCCACTCCGAACAAAGTAGCCGCCGTAGCCGCGTGTATATCTTTTCCATGCCGAAAAGCGTCTGTCAATGCCGCGTCGCCGGCCATAGCCGCCATTATGCGAAGTTCAATTTGGGAGTAATCCGCCGACATCAAAACCGCATTAGGCAAGTGCGCCGCAAATGCTCGCCGAATAGAGCGCCCTATTTCGGTTCGGACGGGTATATTTTGTAAATTTGGCGATGATGAAGAAAGCCGTCCCGTTCCTGCGGCCGTCTGATTGAACGTTGTATGAATTCGCCCCGTCCGCAAATTGACCATTCGCGGCAATGCATCAACATAAGTAGACTGTAATTTCTGAAACTGACGGTATTCGAGTATCATTCCTGCCACAGGAAAATCGGGCGCAAGTTTTGAAAGTGCCGAAACATCGGTACTATAGCCCGATTTTGTCTTTTTTTGCATCGGGAGCATCATCTTTTCAAATAAAATTTCCCCGACTTGCTTTGGTGAATCTATATTAAATTCTACTCCCGTTTCACGATATATATTGCTTCGAAGCAGCCGAGTTTCATTTTGGATTTTCAATGAAATTGTTTCAAGTGCAGAAACGTCTATTGCAACACCGTTAAATTCCATTTCAGCAAGAACTTCTACCAGCGGAAATTCAATGCGCCGCGCTATTTCGGCTACGTTTTCTTCATCTATTTTTTTGTTGAGGATATGATAAAGTTTCAGAGTAACGTCTGCATCTTCGGCGGCATATTCCGTGATTTTATCGAGAGGCACATCGAGCATCGAGCCTTGTTTTTTTTCGCCTATGAGCGCGGTAATCGGTATTGTTTTGTAATTCATCCAACGTTCCGCAAGTGCGTCCATATTATGCGGCATATCGGGATTTATCGCATAATCAGCCAGCATCGTGTCGAAAGCGACGGGCGCAACGCGAATATTATGGCGAAGTAAAATCAAAGCGTCAAATTTCAAATTCTGACCGATTTTGGGTAAATTTGGTCGTTCTAACAATTCTTTCAATTCAGGCGCAATATCGAACCATTGCAACCGATCGGCCGAATATCCGGTTTTCGGCTCGGCAAAAAGCGAGTTTTGCTCTTTGTCTTCCTCGTTATCGGGTTCGTCTGTATAAGGCTCTGTCGCCACAAAAAATGCGCGTTCTTCCCTTGCGCAAAGAGCAACGCCCACGATACCGCAATTCATGGCATCGAGCGAGGTTGTTTCCAAATCCACGGAAAGAACGTCGGCCGCGGTAAGTTCGCGTATCATATCTCGGAATCCGCCAAACGAATTAACGAGAATATATTCGTGCGGAACTTCCTTGACCGTCAATGATTGCAACTGTGCACCGCTGTGCGCCGGCGTTGCATTTTCCTTGTTGCCGACAACACTTGTTCCAGATGTGTTTTTTTCGGTAGCCTGCGATTTTTCAGGGAAAAACTCCGCTATTTTTTTGTTCCATTTGTTCCGCAGCGTATTAAAATTCATTTTTACAAAAAAAGCATCTATCGGCACCGAACCGTCGGGACTCCAAAGGCAATCGCCCATTTCAATATCGTACGGAACTTCGCTGTGAATTGTAACAAGCTCTTTCGAGAGGAAAGCCATCGGGCGATTTTCTTCGAGTTTTTTCCGCGTTGTTCCATTTGGTATTTCCTCTATTCGTTCATAGATTTTTTCTAAAGAGCCGAATTGCAAAATCAACGGAATTGCAGTTTTTTCGCCTATACCTTTAACGCCCGGCACATTGTCGGAGGAGTCGCCTGTAAGTGCAAGTACATCAACAACTTGTTCGGGTAGTACGCCGAATTTTTCTTTTACTGAATTTGTATCGTACAGGTCATATTCGCCCGAATCTCTGCTTGGCCGCAGGATTTTAACACGCTCATTAACCAATTGAAAATAATCTTTATCGGACGTAATGCAATATGCCTCCGCGCCTTGTTCGGCGGTTTTTCGGGCAAGAGTTCCCACAATATCGTCTGCTTCGTAGCCGGACATTTCTATGCGGCGTATTCCAATTGCATCAATAAACTCTTTGATACGAAGCAGTTGCGGCGCAAGGTCTTCGGGAAATGCTTGTCGGTTAGCCTTGTAATCTACGTATTTTTCATGACGAAACGTAGGCCCTTTCGAATCAAAAACAGCAACGATATATTTAGGTTTTTCTCGTTCTAAAAGCGAGGTTATCATATTTGCAAAGCCAAATACGGCACTTGTTGGCTCGCCCGTAGCCGTTTTAAGCCCCATACGATTCAAGGCATGATAGGCTCGAAAAACTAACCCCATTGCATCAATCAAATATAAGCGTTCCATCTGAAGTCGGAAAAAATGAAAGAAATCTCCGGCAAAATTCCGTAAAACTTGTCGTTTACCGCCTTTTTACAGTCGACAAAGCAAGTTTTTTATCTCGAAAATAGGAGCAAAACAAGAATTTAGAGATTAAAGTCCGCGTTTTGTCTTGGGAATTAAGGCAATTAGCGATTGCGGTGCACAAACGATAAGATTTGCTTGATTTTTGCGTGTTTCATCTTTTGGCGGACAAACGTCCGTACAATAGAAAAACGTATTTTTGCGCTGTGAATCCGTGATATTTATTGCCGCTGTGATATGACAACTGCAAAATCGCTTCTATTCTCGAGATGTTTCCGCTCGCTTGGTCGCACGGCGGCGGTATTTGCCTTTGTTTTCATAGCGTTTTTTGACGCGGCTGCGGCGCAAAATTCCGCAAGTCCGGCAAATTGGTTATTTCCCAATTGCAATATGGAGGCCACGCGGTTTCAGCCTTGGGCATCATTGCCTCAATCTGTGGATTCAATGGTATTAAAATGGTCTACCGTAGAAATTTCCGGCGATATTCAGCCGCTTATTGGAAATATCAAAAATAATCCAAAGCTACGCCCTCAATATCTTTGGGCGCCGAACGAGATAGCCGCCGTCGTAAAAGAACATTTGATTATTATTGACGGCTCGGGCAAACTGCTTACCAAAACGCCTCTGACCAATGCACCTCTTGTTCGCGGTGTATCAATGATGTTCGATACAAATGCCGTAGAGCCTTTGGCGGCTACAACTGCACCTGTAGTTTTGGGATTGGAAACTACGGAAACAGAAAACTCAAAAGACTCCCTGATTTTTGCATATATGGCAGGCTACTTGCCAAATCGCGACAGTGCCGTTATTATTCGGCGACTAAGCGTAAATGTAGGAGCATACGCGCCTAATTTGTTCGGCGGAGTAACGCCCGTTTTGGGGCGAAGCGACGGCGGGCAGGCAATAGTATACGCTACGGTGAATATGTCGAAACCGACTATTTCGGCAGGCGGCCCGATTACCCCGTTCTTTCGCGGAATAGCACAATTTAACACGGGAACCATTTTTACCATATTTCCGCTGCCCGACGTAAAAGACCGGCAAGACGACAGAATTACCCTTGGTCCCGAAGTCGGGCTTTTTCCGCCGTCGGTAGTTTCGGCGGGCGGTACGCTTCGTATGATGCCGTCGGTATTTCCGTCGGAAGGTATTGCCGAGAATATATCAAATCCCGTTACGACTTCCACTTTTGCGGATTTACCCTATTTAATGTCGTTCAATGTTAATACTCCTACAATTAGCGAAGGTTTTGCATCGGTAGATTTATTGGGTTTAATGGATGATTCCCATCATCGGTCGCTGATACGTCCGTATTATATGCGATTGAATGATGCCGGCGCAGGCGGAGTGGACAATTTGTATATTCTTATGGCTGAAGGCTATCGCGGTACGGACAGTTCGCGCGGCGTAGCACGGTTGCACCTTTATCGAGCAGACGGACAGCCCATTTCAATTCCGGACGACGCAAATATTCCGTCTTATATAGGCGAGAAGAACCATTATTGGTCGGTTGCGGCGGGCAATTTGGACGGAATACCTGCAAATGAACTATTGCCTTATTATCCCAATAATCCGGGTAACGAGATAATAGTTTCGCAAAGCTCCAAAGAATTTGCCTATCCGGGCAGTAAAATCTCCGTATTACGCTGGCAAAGCGGCGCAAGGGTTGAAAAAATAACCAAACCCGGTACATATCTTTTTCCTTTCGACACAATTTGCACGCAACAAATGAACGGCTGGATAGCGGCCGTTGCCGATATTGACGGTGCGGCCGACGGCAAACACGAAATTTTTGTGGCTGACCGCTCAAAACTTTCAATACTGCAAATGCGCGATTATCAGGACCCGCGTTTGCGCTTAGGGCGGCCGTTCGACACTTTGCGCGTATTTTCATTCGGCGATGAAATAATAACGGGTGCGGCAGTTGTAGATCTTGAGGGCGATGGCGGACTCGATATAATCGTAACTACACAAGAGCGTTCATATTGCTTCGGCAATCTTCCGCTTGGTTCACTCGCAGTGGAAATACCCAAAATTCAGCAAACGCCGCCACAGGAATATTGTCCGGGTGATTCGGTTACGGTACGCTGGCAGAATGCCCTAAAAGGTCAGGATAAAGTCCATATTTTATTCCGTCGCTATCTAAATGATACTACGCCGCTTACAACGACAGATACACTTCGGAGAAATTATCTGAATTCAGCCGATACAATGGAATTCCGATTTTATGCGGATACGTCGTTGTTCGGGCGCGAAGGGCGTATTATAGTGCAGGGTGCCAATAGCCGCGACATTCGCGATTCTTCGGCTTATATCAGATTTCCACGGCCGAAAATCGTCATAACAGGTCCGCCAAGCGATTCGGCTGTTCATCCGGGATATACAGTTGCATTGCGCGGCGCGGCATCATGCCTTGATTCGCTTTGGATGGAATATTACAACGGAGCAGTCTGGACGCGGCTTGATTCCATGTCGGGCGGCGGTGCCACTTTTTCGTTTCCTGCCGTTTTACCGTGCCTTCCTATATTTCGTACCGACAGTACAGACTTGGATACGGCTATTTCGTTGCGTATTATCGGGCGCGATACGGCGTTGAATTATCGCGACACAAGCATTGCATATTCGATAAAATACACGCCCGCACCGCTTGCCGCCACAATATCGCCGCCGCCGCTTGTTGCTTGTCCGGCACGCGATATTGCTTGGGATATTGCTTCCGTTCCGATTTCGCTTTTATGCGATACGGTTATTGTGGCGGTTTCCATTGACACGGGACGTTCGTTTCGCATAGTGGATAGAGTTCCGTCGGCCGTTGTTCCTTATGAATGGGACCCGCCCGCCAATCTTCGCGACTCTATGGCTATTCTTAGATTGACTTGCGCCGGCGGATGCGTTCGCAGCGACACTTTAATTCGCAATATTAAAACGCCGTACATCAGTATTATCGCACCCAACCCTTTTTCGCCGCCAACCGAAATTGCACAGGTTATATATTCTGTACCGAAACAGACCGCTGTAACAATTCGCGTTTACGACCAATCCAATCGGCTTGTGCGCGAAATTATTTCGGGAGAAACGCGGTTACCCGGTATAGCCTATTGCGACCATTGGGACGGAACTTCGGAGTTTGGCATTGTAGCGAACGGCACGTATTATCTAAGCGTGGAGCCGGCCGGTATAGAGCGCGAGGTTTATCCGGTTTTTGTAAAAAAACAGTAAATTCGGCACGTAAAAATTTCGTATAATTTCCGCAGGCTTTGCTTATTTATCGGCAAATCGCCGAAATAGGCAGGCATCGCCGTAGCTGAGAAAGCGATAATCTTTGTCTTTCAAGGCTTCGCCGTACACTTCGCGCCAGAAATTGCAGCCGAGAAATGCCGCAACAAGCAACAGCAATGTACTGCCCGGCTGATGGAAATTTGTTATCAGACCGTCTGCCGTTCCGAAACGATAGCCCGGTGCTATCAATAGTGAAGTAGAGCCGCGCAGTTCGCTTAGATTATTGGAAATTGCCCAATTTATGACTGTATTTAAGGCTTCGCTTGCCGACGGATAATTATCGCGGTGTTCATACGGAGTCCATTGCTCTACGCAAAACTCCGTACCTTCCGTATCAACTCTGTTCTCGAGTATTCCTACGCCGAACCAATAAAGCGATTCCATTGCGCGAAGTGATGTAGTGCCTACGCATATTACCGGCAAATTATTATTAAAATGTGCGGTAATTCTTTGAAGTTCGGCAAGCGAAATGCCGATTTTTTCGGAATGCATGACGATATCGCCTATCAGCTCCGTTTCAATCGGCTTGAATGTGCCAAGTCCTACGGCTAATATCAATTCTGCGCGGGCAATTCCGCGAGCTTCTGTTTGGGCAAGAATTTCAGGTGTAAAATGAAGTCCGGCCGTAGGCGCGGCCGCCGAGCCCGGCGAACGTGCATAGACGGTTTGATATCGTACTGCATCCGAAGCATCTGCGCGACGCTTTATGTAGGGAGGAAGCGGCATATTTCCCGCACGTTCGATTAACTCGCCAAAAGTAATGTCTGATGGTTGCCAACAGAACTCTATAATAGCCTCTTGAGAAAACTTTTCACAAATTTTCGCGGTAAACGAGCAACCGTTTGCATCTCCGGCAAGTATCATATCGGCAGTCAAATTGCGTCCGCCGAGCATACATTTCCAACGGCTTAAGGCATATTGTGCCAGGTTATCTTCGGCAGAATGTTTATTGTCCGGCTCGAGCAACAAAATTTCCACCGCTCCGCCGGTTGGCTTTCGTGCTTCAAGTCGTGCGGTTATTACTTTTGTAACATTAGTTATAATCATGCTTTGCGCCGGCAGCAGCGCGGGCAGATCTGAAAAACTGTGATGAGAAATAGAGCGAGAGGTCGAGCAAGCTGCAAGAAGTCGGCTTTGGTCGCGTTGTTCGGCCGGGCGCACTGCTATGCGCTCCGGCGGTAAATTATATGTAAAATCCTTGGCGTACAAAGAGGTAACGGTATAGCAGCTCGCCGTTTGCGGCTTTATGACTGTGTGCATATTAAATGTAATGTGTTGCGGTGCGGAAATTCGGTATTTTTGCGACATAAAATTCATTTGTAAATTACAAACTAAACATACGGGATGCAAATCGAATTTATCGACGGGCATATTTGCATACGTCCATATACAAATTCCGACGCGATTTTGCTGTACGAGGCAGCGCGGGAATGTTTGCCCGACGGCGTAGAGTGGATGCCGTGGGTACATACGGAATATTCGCTTGACGAATCGCGCGGGTGGATTGCAACGAGTATTGAAAAATGGGCAAACGGAACCGAGTATAATTTTGCCGTAATTTCGGCTGCAACCGGGGAATATTTGGGCGGAGTCGGATTAAATCGCATTGATGCGGAATACAATATTGCCAATCTCGGTTATTGGGTCAGAAAAAGTGTGCGTGGGCGGGGAATTGCGATTGCGGCGGCACGCCTTGCGGCCGAGTTCGGATTTAATCATCTTGATATGAGCAGAATCGAAATTGTTGTGGCAGTACATAATACGGCGAGCTGTCGCACTGCGGAAAAATCAGGTGCATTGCGCGAAGGAATATTGCGTAATCGGCTGAAGACAGGGGGCAAACGTTACGATGCAGTTATGCATTCTTTTACGCCGCCGGATTTCGGCAGAGTCTGAAAGAGCGATGCAAGCACTTGCGATATAAGATAAATAAGTAAAATTAAAATTGGGTGCGCTTGCCGTATGTTTTGGGGGCTTCGGCGCAAAAAAGTTTGGCAGTCTTTCGATAAATCCGTAATTTTGCAAACTATTACTACGCTTTTTCTTGCCGTGAAGACAGAACCGTGCGAGAAAGATACGAAAACGCAGAGTTCGGTTTATCGCGAGCTTGCTCCGTATCTTTCGTTAGGTTATCAACTTGTAGCACCCGCAGGGCTTTTGGGAGCGGTAGGCTGGTGGATTGACGGCAAGTACGGTACGCGCCCATTATGGCTTGCGATTGGCTTGGGATTTGGTTGCATAGTCGGACTAACGACTATAATTCGTACCGTAATGCAGTCCGACAAAAAAAGATAAATATCGGAGCGCAATGGATTTACAATCCTCGGCTTGGCTTTCGGCGGCGGTTGCGGCCGCATTTTGCTTAGTTAATGTTCTTATAGGATATTCGATTGCGCGCCATGCGATTTCCAAGCCTTGGGAAACTTTTGCAGGGTTGATTATCGGCGGAATGGGCGGACGTGTGGCATTGTTGGGGGCGGCCGTCTGGTATTTTATGACGAAAATCGGTGTCCATACGCTTGGATTTACTATGACGCTCGGCATAGGCAGTTTTATCCTTATCTTTGTGGAAATCATATATTTCCATCATCTTGCAGGAAAAATTCCGCATAAAAGTGAGAAAATTAAGACGCTATAAAATTCGATTTTTTAAGTAACGAATGAATAACGACAGTACGACTACGCATACCGCCGTTGCTACGACGCATACGCAAGACCCGCATCTTGCGGAGCTTGAGCAAAAAGAAAGTGTTTTTACCAAGATTTTTAACACAAATCTTGGTGACCATCATGGCTTATACGTTTTCGATTATCATGTCGCCGACTTGCCGTATATCTTTTACGATAAAGAAACCGGCTTGCAGATTTATACGTCGGAACACTCGCTCGAAGCGGCCGGAGCCTATGAGCTTCATCACGGGCATCCGATCGTCAAAGCGCGATATGAAACGCAACTTCACACGGGAAAGACATCGAAAGAAGCACTTAAGGTTGCAAAGCCTGCGCTTGATTTGTCGGTTACTAATTTAGTAGCTTATCAGTGGTTCGGAATTTTACTTCTTAGCTTAGGCTTTTTCCTTGCGGCGCGGAAATATAAACGTAATCCGATGAAGCCGCCTTCCGGCTTGCAAAATTTACTTGAAGTTTTGATACAATTCGTGCGCGACGATATTGTACGCCCGAATATGCCGAGTGTTAAAATAGCCGACGGGTTGACAGGCTATTTTGTGGCATTGTTCTCGTTTATTCTGATACTGAATATACTCGGACTGCTTCCGGGCGGGCATCCGGCGGCCGGTGCAGTCGGTACTACTGCCGCGCTCGCAATAACCGCTTTTCTTGTCATAAATATAACTGCATTTCGCGTAGCAGGCGTAAAAGCATGGTTTTCGCATTTATTGGGCGGTGCGCCTTGGTGGCTTGCACCTATTATGGTGCCAATAGAAATAGTCGGGTTGTTTAGCAAGCCTTTCGCCCTTATGGTGCGCTTGTTCGCCAATATGAGCGCGGGACACATTGTTATTTTTTCGCTGGTCGGACTGATTTTCTTCTTTGAAACTCTGTTGGTTGCACCCGTATCGGTAGGATTCGTGGTGTTTATCTATTTTCTTGAAACATTGGTAGCATTGTTGCAGGCCTTTATTTTTACGATACTTACAGCCGTATTTGCAGGGCTTGCCATAGGTGACCACGGACATGACGACCATGCCGCAGCGCATTGACGCCGTTCGTACACTTTAGCATTGCAGAGTTTATCTCTCGGAAACGAAAGCAAAAATCACACAATAAGTTTCATTTTTGTATTTATCACAATCTCTCAGGATTAGTCGCATGGAACCTCAAGGACTTGCATGGTTAGCCGCCGGTTTGGGCGTAGGCATTACGGTGTTTGGCGTAGGAACGGGCATCGGTCCGCTTGTAGCTGCCGCTTTGGAGGCAGGCGCACGCCAGCCGGAAACCGCTAAAGACGCACGCACTACAATGATTATCGGTGCTGCTCTGATAGAAGGCGTGGCTCTGTTTGCAATGGTTATCTGCATACTCTTGGCTACGCATTAAAAATGATCAGCCGGAGCGCAGACGTTAAATAGCGTTAAAAATCGCCGGCGCGGACTTCTTTTGCTTCGCGCCGGCTCATTTACGCAAAATTTTACGTAACTCGTTCAAAAAATATAATATAAGTGCTACGACGATATGGAAAATCTACTTCAGATATCGCCCGGTCTAATGATTTGGACGCTGATAAATTTCGGCGTTTTCTTTTTTATTTTCGGCAAATTCGGTTTTAAGCCTATGATTGCGGCGCTTAAATCTCGCGAGGATGCGATAGCCGCATCAATAGCAGAAGCCGAAGCGCAGAACGCGGAAGCAAAACGACTTTTCGAAGAGAATCGCCGAAGAATCGCCGATGCTCAAAATGAAATAGCCGCCATGGTCAAAGAAGGCAAGGAACGCGCCGAGCGCCATATACACGCCGCACAAGAAGAAGCCGAACGCCTGAAAAAAGCCAAAGTGGAAGAATCTTTGCGCCAAATTGCGCAGGAGAAAGACGCGGCACTGGCCTCGTTGCGCGGCGAGGTTGCTTCTCTTGTAATCGAGGCTACATCGAAAATCCTTGGTGCAAAGATAGACGCGGAGCAGAACCGTGCGTTGATAGAAACCTATATATCGCAAATTTCAAAGAATTAACGCACCTTTATCCTCTTAATAGACGCATTTACGCATGGTCAACTCTCGCATTATCAAACGCTACGCGCTCGCACTGATGAAGTCGGCCGACGACGTTTCAGTAGAGCAAATTTACGGCGACCTCGCAAAAGTTTCGAGCATTATAGGTGCGTCGAAAGACCTGAAAGTTCTTCTTCGCAGCCCCGCCATCGAATACCGCAAAAAGCAGGCGATATTTCAGGAAATATTCAAGCCGATTATTTCGGCGGCTACGCTCGATTTCATAATGCTTTTGCTGGAAAAAAAACGCGAGATTATGTTCAAGGAAATAATTGCCGCATTCAAGCAATTATATAATGAGCGGCATAATATACAAACTACGCATATCACGTCCGCCGCACCGCTTGACAATGCATTGCAAAATCAAATTGCAGCCGCAGTTGAAGCGAAAATAAACAAGAAAATTGATGCTGTCTTTACGGTTAATCCTAATCTTAAGGGCGGAATAATCATTACGATAGGCGATATAACCTATGACGGGAGCGTGCGCCGACAGCTCGAACTTCTCTATAAGCAGATGACAGGCAAAGATATGCCCGAAAATGTAAGAAGTGCTATATAGAACTGACGCGATACAAAGAATTTATCTTGAAATCGGAAGCGATGATACGCAAAGCGTTGCAAAGATAATTTCACGCAAAGCAAATTGTCCGGTCAGCAAAGAAATAATACCGCAAAAACAGCGGTGCAATAGTTTTTAACGCTCACACAGCAAAATAACGAAAATCTCTTACGACTATACTGAGGAACTACAATGGCAGACGTGCGCCCGGAAGAAATTTCCACTATTTTACGGCGACAGCTATCCGGTTACGAAAAAGATGTTGATATTTACGAGGTCGGAACCGTTTTGCAAGTAGGCGACGGGGTTGCCCGCGTTTACGGGCTTAGCAAAGTTATGGCCTCCGAGCTTGTGGAATTTCCCAACGGCGTTGTGGGCATGGTGCTGAACCTGGAAGAAGACAACGTGGGCGTGATTCTGTTTGGCGACGACCGTCTTGTGAAAGAAGGCTATACGGTGCGTCGCACGGGGCGCATAGCCTCCGTTCCCGTAGGCGAGGAATTGCTCGGGCGCGTGGTAAACCCTCTGGGAATACCGATTGACGGAAAAGGTGCTATAAGCACAGCGCAGACATTTCCTATCGAACGCAAAGCTCTTGGCGTTATAGAGCGCCAACCTGTGAAAGAGCCGTTGCAAACAGGTATAAAAGCAATTGACGCGCTTATTCCCATCGGGCGCGGCCAGCGCGAACTTATTATCGGCGACCGCCAAACCGGAAAAACGGTTGTTGCACTCGATACCATTATCAATCAAAAATTCACTCATACCGAAGAAGCGCGTCGGCAAGGCGTTAATCCCGTATATTGCATCTATGTTGCAATAGGCCAGAAAGGCTCGACGGTTGCCAACGTGGTTTCCACATTGGAAGAGCATGGCGCAATGGACTATACAATTATCGTTGCCGCAAATGCTTCCGACCCTGCCCCTTTGCAATTTATCGCTCCGTATTGCGGTGCATCTATGGGCGAATTTTTCCGCGATTCAGGCCGCCACGCCCTTGTAATCTACGACGATTTGTCGAAACAAGCGGCAGCCTATCGTCAGGTTTCATTGTTGTTGCGCCGTCCGCCTGGACGCGAAGCCTATCCAGGCGATATTTTCTATTTGCACAGCCGCTTGCTTGAGCGCGCAGCCAAACTTTCTGACGATTTGGGCGGTGGGTCAATGACTGCATTGCCCGTTATCGAAACGCAACAAGGCGACGTTGCGGCTTATATTCCCACGAACGTTATCTCGATTACCGACGGGCAGATTTACCTTGAGCCTAATCTGTTTAACGCAGGTATCCGTCCGGCTTTGAACGTGGGTATTTCGGTGTCGCGCGTAGGTGGAAATGCGCAAATCAAAGCTATGAAAAAAGTAGCGGGGCCGCTTAAACTCGAACTCGCAATGTTCCGCGCACTCGAAGCATTCGCAAAATTCGGGTCCGACCTCGACAAAGATACATTGCAGAAACTTAATCGCGGACAAAGACTTTCCGAGATATTGAAGCAATTGCAATATTCGCCCGTTCCCGTCGAGCGTCAAGTTGCGCTTATGTATGCGGCAACAACGGGTGCTTTGGACGATGTTCCCGTGGAATATGTCGGCAGATTCGAGCAGGAATTTACCGAATACATGGAAACGCACCGCAAGGACGTTCTCGATATGATTGCTGCCAAAAAAGAGCTTTCAAAAGAGGTTTCTGCCGGACTTGACGATGCTATAAATAATTTTATGGCACGCTTCAAAGCGATTTTGCCTAAGAAATAATCCCGAATAATCATTGTTTTTTTCGTATCATGATTGTTTTAACCGGCGGTGCAGGATTTATCGGAAGCTGTTTCTTGAAAACGCTTAACGACGAAGGATTTTACGACGTAATCATCGTAGATACACTCGGTTCGGACTTGAAGTGGAAAAATCTTTTGGGAAAACGCTATCGCGAAATTATGTCGCCGCAGCGTTTCCGAGAGCAATGTCTTGGCGATAAACTCGACCGCGCCGTTGATACTATTGTGCATTTGGGTGCTTGTTCTACCACGACAGAGCGCGACGCAGATTTTCTTTACGACAATAACACGCGATACAGCATAGACATAGCAACATCCGCAAGCCATAATTCTATACGAATGATATATGCAAGCAGTGCGGCCGTTTATGGGCTCGGCGAGCAGGGCTATGCCGATTGGCTTGGTGTTACGCTTCGTCCGCTGAATATGTACGGCTACTCGAAATTGCTGTTCGACGTATGGACGCGCAAAAACGGATTGGACGGTGAATATACAGGCTTGCGATATTTTAACGTGTATGGCCCGAACGAATATCATAAGGGCGATATGGCAAGCATGATTTATAAAGCGTTTGGACAAATTAGCGGGCGCGGTGCTTTGCGGCTGTTCCGTTCAACTACGTCGGATTATCCTGACGGCGGCCAAATGCGCGACTTTATTTACGTTAAAGACGTATGCCGCGTAATGTGGAAAATATTCGAGAACAAGGACATCCGCGGCATATATAATTTAGGAACGGGTGCGCCGCGAACTTGGAATGACCTTGCGGCGGCAACATTTTCGGCTATGGGGCGCAACCCGAATATAGAATACGCGGATATGCCCGATTCCTTGCGCGGGCAATATCAAAATCATACTTGCGCCGATATGACTACGCTGGCCTCTGTATTACCCGGAATACGCTATACATCGCTTGAAGAAGGTGTGTACGACTACATTACGGGCTATCTCGCAACAGAAAATATCTACTTTTAAGCAGGAGAACGACGCCTCATGGCAACGTTACGCGATTTGCGCCAACGCATCGGCGCCATTAAAAATACCGAAAAAATTACAGCGGCAATGCGTGTGGTGGCCTCCACAAAATTACGCCGCGCACAGCAGGCTATTCTTGCCGCTCGTCCTTATACTTTGAAAATTCAGGAAATTCTGGGTAATCTTTCGGCAGCCAAAGAAGAAGAATACTTTCATCCTTTGCTTCGCAAGCCCAAAGAAATAAAGAATGTTGCAGTTCTTGTCATAACGTCCGATCGCGGATTGTGCGGCAGTTTCAACTCGAACCTGCTGAAAAACGCTATGTATCATATTACACAGAAGTTGCCGTCCGAACATAAAAACATGAATGTTTCGACGATAGCCGTAGGCAAACGTGCGGTAGCGTTCTTTGCAAAAGCAAACGTGAATTTAATACGGCAATATCCGGATATTTTTGCCAAACTTGATTTTTCTACGGCCGAAGATATCGCCACGCTTGTAGCCGACGGCTTCACAGATGAAAAATTCGACCGCGTAGAAATTATCTTCAACGAATTTAAGTCTATTATACGGCAAGAAGTTAAACTGACAAATCTATTGCCGATAGAGCCCGTTCTTACGCCGCAGGCACAAAAAGCAGCCTCGTTGCACCCCGAGCGCACCATAGACTATATTTTCGAGCCTACAAAAGGCGATATTATGGATGTGTTACTGCCAAAATATCTGAAAATTCAGGTATGGCGCGCATTGCTTGAATCCAATGCTGCCGAGCAGGCCGCACGTATGATGGCAATGGAAACCGCAAGTAAAAATGCCAAAGACCTAATCAATAATCTTACGCTTTCCTATAATAAAGCACGGCAAGCGGCTATTACCAAAGAAATGCTTGAAATTGTGGGCGGTGCGGAAGCACTAAAATAATAGCATCTTTTTGCAAGATATTTTTTATTGGTCGTCCGTCATCTAAGGGCTGTTTGCTTTATTGTAGACAGCCGCTTTATTTTGGTGCCGTATGGTTTTTTCATTTAACCTATCATATTCCGCTATTGGCAAGAATTTTATAATTCTCCGTTTATTTCCGCCGGCTGATTTATCGCATCCTGAAAAATACGTAAGTTTCAGCACACCGTACCGGCTGCAAATCCCGACGACCATGCCCATTGAAAATTATATCCGCCAAGCCAACCTGTTACGTCAACTGCCTCGCCGATAAAATACAAACCTTTCACCGCACGACATTCCATTGTTTTTGATGATAATTCACGAGTGTCCACGCCGCCTGCCGTTACCTCTGCTTTATCGAATCCGGCGCGGCTTTCCGGTGCAATTTTCCATTGTGTAACAGTGCTGTAAAGCTTCAGTCGTGAGGCGGCCGAAAGCGACGCAACATTACCTTTAAATTCGGTACGTTCGCAGAAAAGTTCGGACAAACGCTTGGGAATATATCCAGCAAGTGCATTTTTTATATCGAATTTGGAGATTTCTCGCTCGTTCAAAAATCCGTTTTCCGCAATATCCGGCAATAAATTCAGCCTTATGCTTTCGCCGTCGTGCCAATACGATGAAATTTGCAGAATCGCGGGGCCGCTTAGTCCGCGATGAGTAAATAATACGCTTTCGCGGAACGAAGCGCGAGCATTAGAAACTACGGCTTCGGCTGAAACACCGGAAAGCATTGCAAAATCTTGTTCGCTTGCGCCAAACAGCAACGGCGTAAGCGCAGGGCGCGGTTCAACTGTTTTGAGCCCGAATTGCAGTGCAATGCGATAGGCAAAATCGGTAGCACCCATTGCCGGAATGGACATTCCGCCTGTGGCGATTATCAGCGATTCACAGGAAAAATCATTGTTAAAGGCGGAACAAATATAGCGTTCGCCCTTTTTTTCTATTTTTTGAATATTGCTGTTTGTGCGAATTTCCACATTGGCAATTTTACATTCATCGGTCAGCATCTTCACGATTTGTTTTGCACTTCCATTGCAGAATAATTGCCCTGATTTTTTTTCATGATAAGCGATATTATGGCGTTCTGCCAAACGAATAAAATCGGCCGGTGTATATCGTGCCAGCGCGGAAATGCAAAAATGAGTATTCTCGGAAATGTAATTTTTGGGCGATGCACCGATATTGGTGAAATTACAACGCCCGCCACCGGAAATCAAAATTTTTTTGCCTAATTTTTCAGAGTGTTCGATAATGAGAACTCGCCGCCCGCGTTTGCCGGCAGTCGCTGCACAAAAAAGCCCGGCCGCGCCTCCGCCAATAACTATTACGTCAAATTTATGTTCGGACATTTAATTTATTTTCTTGGCAGTCTTTGAAAAATGCAAAATTAAAGCAAAAAAATATATTTTGCCCCGATTTACGGAAATAATAATTATCTATTTATGCAGTAAGAATTTATGGCGTTTTTTATAATGCCGACTTATGCTTTGATTTGCCGACAAATACACGCTTTTTCGTATCTTTGCCTTTGTGCTGTATGCTTATGGTTGCGAGGCATCATGTTTCTCCGATTCGTGATAATCTTTGGTCGTATTATTGCTCTATGGGGTGCCAACACTGATTTTTATTTATCTAAACCGTTGCGCTTGAATGCCGAATTCAAGGGGTTCTAAATAATTCGATTGTGTAATCGAGCAATTCTTCGTTCCCGTATTTTCCGTGTCCGGGTACAACTACTCTGACTTGCGGGTATTCCTTTTTTACTTTTTCAACCGTAGCCGCCCAATCATTAACATTCGCATCATTCAGATATCCTTTATTTGCGTTCATTTCCTTTATTAAGCAACCTCCGAACATTACATTTTCACTCGGAAAATACCCTACAATATTATCTTTCGTATGTCCTTCTCCAAAGAACTTTGCTGTTATTTCCCGATTACCGACATTCAGGATTAACGAGTCTTTAAAACTGTTTTCGGGTACTGTAAAATTGCTTTTTTTCGCAAGTTCAATTGTCTTACATAAAGTTCAACAATAAATTGCACAAATTTTCTGTAATTGATTATCTTTTTAAGCAGATACAATACTGTTTTGTGCGATTATTTAACGGCAATTA
>JAANMT010001883.1_pt1 | contig 19128 bp, 12 predicted proteins | sample 7279711 | NCBI WGS metagenome assembly JAANMT01 (sample SAMN14094538, study PRJNA606508) | bioreactor metagenome | isolation source: A lab-scale SPAN reactor treating ammonium-rich wastewater day 1 | place: Ireland: Galway | collected 2017-01-16 | reverse complement strand
GCGCTCTTGAGGGGCCCTGGGCGTGGGCGGCGTTCCCCGCGGAGCCGCCTGGGGCTGGCTGCGCTCGGCCGCGGGCCGAGGCTGGCTCTGTTGCTGAGGCGGCGTCTCAGTTTTTGGCTGAGCGCGTTCTTGAGGGGCCCTGGGCGTGGGCGGCGTTCCCCGCGGAGCCGCCTGGGGCTGGCTGCGCTCGGTCGTGGGCCGTGGCTGGCTCTGTTGCTGGGGCGGCGTCTCGGCTTTTGGCTGAGCGCTCTCCTGAGGAGCCCTGGGCGTGGGCGGCGTGGGCGTGGCCCGCGGAGCCGCCTGGGGCTGGCTGCGCTCGGTCGTGGGCCGTGGCTGGCTCTGTTGCTGGGTCGGCGTCTCGGCCCTGGGCTGAGTGCGCTCCTGAGGCACCCTGGACGTGGGCGGCGTGCCCCGCGGGGCCGACTGGGTTTCAGCCCTAACCAGCTTGCGCTCGGAGGTCTCTGACGGGGGGCGCTCAGCCGGAACTCGAGCCTGCGGCGTCTCCGCCTTCACAGAGCTACGCTCGGGCGGCGTTCCCCGCGGAGCCGTCTCAGCCCGGGTCTGCGCAGTTCTGGCGATTGGCCGTTGTTCGAGCAGGGCGGAGGCAGCGGCAGGCGCCGCCTGACCCGGTCGAGGCGGCAGCTCGGGCCGAGGCGGAGTGGTCACGGCTGGAGGGGTCTGCGGATGGAGCGGACCGGCTCGCGGAACCGGCGGTTGCGGCCGACTGGTCGGGAACTGGCTCTGCGGCGGTCCGGCCGCCTTCTGGGGGGGATCGGGACGAATGCTCTGCATGAGCTTGCGATAGTCGCTCGGAGGAAGCTCCTTACGCAGGTCAGCTGTCAGGTTCTGACCGGTGGCCTGCTTGTATTCCTGCTGGATGGCACGAAACTCTGAGCGGGTCTTGCCCTCCAGCAGCTGGGTGGCGCGAATCGGCTCGACCGCGCCCGGAGCGCTCAGGACCTTGTGGAGACGGTCGGCCACCTCCCGAGGCGGAGTTGCCGCAGGTGGCTGGACTGGTGGCGTCCCCCCGGGTGGCCTGGAAACAGCCGTTGGCGGGGTGGAGCTGGCTACCAGCGGACGCTGATCAGGCGTCGTCAGCGTGGGAGTTGGTCCGGCCACGGGTGGCCGAGCAGGACCCGGAGTCACGGGCGCCGGGGCAGGACCGGCGGCTGGTGGCCGCGGAGCGGGCGTCGGACTCGGAGTCACGGGTGCCGGGGTAGGACCGGCGGCGGGTGGCCGCAGAGCGGGCGTCGGCTGCGGGGGTGCCGGGGTCGGACCGGGAGCGGGCTGCGGGCCCCCGATGGGCAGCCGTGGAGCGGGCGGCGGCTGTGCGGGCACCGGAGTAGGAGCGGGCTGTGGGCCCCCGATGGGCGGCCGTGGAGTGGGCGTCGGCTGCGGGGGCGCCGGAGTCGGAGCGGGCTGCGGGCCGCCAAGGGGCGTCCGTGGAGCGGGCGGCGGCTGTGGGGGCAACGGAGTAGGAGCGGGCTGCGGGCCCCCGATGGGCGGCCGTGGAGCGGGTGTCGGCTGCGGGGGGGCCGGGGTCGGACCGGGAGCGGGCTGCGGGCCCCCGATGGGTGGCCGTGGAGCGGGCGTCGGCTGCGGGGGTGCCGGGGTCGGACCGGGAGCGGGCTGCGGGCCACCGATGGGAGGCCGTGGAGCGGGTGTCGGCTGCGGGGGTGCCGGGGTCGGACCGGGAGCGGGCTGCGGGCCCCCGATGGGCGGCCGTGGAGCGGGCGTCGGCTGCGGGGGTGCCGGGGTCGGACCGGGAGCGGGCTGCGGGCCACCGATGGGAGGCCGTGGAGCGGGCGCCGGCTGCGGGGGTGCCGGAGTAGGAGCGGGCTGCGGGCCACCGATGGGCGGCCGTGGAGCCGGCGTCGGTTGCGGAGGGGCCGGAGTGGGAGAGGGCTGTGGGCCACCGATGGGCGGCCGTGGAGCGGGTGTCGGCTGCGGGGGTGCCGGGGTGGGAGCGGGCTGCGGGCCCCCGATGGGCGGCCGTGGAGCGGGCGTCGGCTGCGGGGGCGCCGGAGTCGGAGCGGGCTGTGGGCCCCCGATGGGCGGCCGTGGAGCGGGTGTCGGCTGCGGGGGCGCCGGAGTCGGAGCGGGCTGCGGGCCCCCGATGGGCGGCCGTGGAGCGGGCGTCGGCTGCGGGGGCGGACCGGGAGCGGGCTGCGGGCCACCGATGGGCGGCTGCGGCGGCGTGGGCTGCGGGGGGGGCGGAGTAGGAGCGGGCTGCGGGCCGCCGATGGGCGGCCGTGGAGCCGGCGTCGGTTGCGGAGGGGCCGGAGTGGGAGCGGGCTGCGGGCCACCGATGGGCGGCTGCGGCGTCGGCTGCGGGGGGGGCGGAGTTGGAGCGGGCTGCGGGCCCCCGATGGGCGGCCGTGGAGCGGGCGTCGGCTGCGGGGGCGCCGGGATCGGACCGCCGATGGGCGGCCGTGGAGCGGGCGTCGGCTGCGGGGGCGCCGGAGTCGGAGCGGGCTGCGGGCCACCGATGGGCGGCTGCGGCGTCGGCTGCGGGGCGGGCGGAGTAGGAGCGGGCTGCGGACCGCCCATGGGCGGCCGCGGAGCAGGCGTCGGAGCAGGCGTCGGTTGAGGCGGCGCCGGATTGACCGGTGGCCGCTGGGGCTCGTTTCGTGGAGGCTGCGTGGGCGTACCTGTGCCTGGCTGACCGGGCTGGTTGGTCACTGCCTGTCCGGAGGCGTTCTTCGCCTCCTCAGCCGCTTTGGCTCCGGCCACCGCTCCCGCTGCGGCAGCCGCTACCACGGCCTCCTGACCCATTCCCTCCACGGCGGCCACGGCCGCTGCGGCACCGGCGGCGGCCGCAGCAGCGGTGCCTTGCCCGGCAGCCGCTTCTACCGCTTCGGCAGCAGCTGCCGCCCCGATCGCGGCCGCCGTTGCGGCAGTGTTGCTGTTACCGGTAGCCTGACCGGCGGCCGTTCCTGCGGCCTGGGCCACCGCCTGGGTATTGCTGCCGGGATTGCCGACTGTCGCCGGAGTTGTGCCCTCGGTCTGCGTCGCCGTCGCGGCGGCTGCCGTCCCCGCCGCTGTTCCAACGGCTTCGGCTACGACCGTTCCGATAATGGGGTGATTGTTCTCAGCTGCCACGGCCCCGGCGACGGCTCCAGCCGCTGCTGCTGCGATCACAGCCTCGGTCCCCTGGCCCTCGGCTGAAGCGGCGCCTGCGGCGGCCCCAGCAGCCGCAGCCGAGGCAGCATCCGGAGCAGTTCCCATGGCCGCTCCCTGAGCGCCGGCCTGAGCGCCGGCCTGGGCCCCGGCCGCAGCAGCGTCGGCAGTACCAGCCGCTGCCGGTGGCGCTGTGGGCGCGGGGGCGGGCGGGGCCGCGGTCGTCACGGCCGTGGCGGGAGGTGCAGCGGCCGGACCCGGCTGAGCTTGAGAAACCACGGGTTGAGCTTGAATCGCCGGGGGTGGGGCAGCCTGAGTCGCCAGACCAGACTCCGCTGGAGGAGGGGGAGTCTGGGTTGTGGCCACGGCCGGCGACTGAGGGGTTGGCGCGGGAGGGGTTGTGGCCACGGCCGGAGCCTGAGGGGGTGGAGTCTGGGTTGTCACCTCGGCCGGAGGTTGAGTGGGCGGATTCTGGGTTGTTGTACCAGTCGGAGGCTGAGTGGGCAGATTCTGGATTGTCGCACCAGCCGGAGGTTGAGTGGTCTGGGCAGTCGTCGCCCCGGCCGGAGGCTGAGTGGGCGGACCCTGGGTTGTCACCTCGGCCGGAGGTTGAGTGGGCAGACCCTGGGTTGTCGCAACGGCCGGAGGTTGAGTGGTCTGGGCCCCGCCCGGAGGCTGAGCCAGCGGACCCTGGGTTGTCGCACCAGCCGGAGGCTGAGTGGTCTGGGCAGTCGTTGCCCCGGCCGGAGGCCGAGTGGGTGGACCCTGGGTTGTCGCAGCGGCCGGAGGAGTTGCTACCGGCGGCTGCGGTCCTGCGTTCTGGGTCGATGGGGTCGGGGTAGTCGGGCTATTGGGCGTAGGAGAATTGGCGGGCTGGGCTGGGGCCTGGCCGGCGTTCTTTGCCTCCTCGGCCGCCTTGGCTCCGGCCACCGCTCCGGCTGCGGCTGCTGCCGCCACGGCCTCCTGGCCCATTCCCTGCACGGCAGACACAGCTGCAGCGGCACCGGCTGCGGCAGAAGCGGCCGTTCCCTGCCCGGCGGCCGCTTCGATGGCCTCCGCAGCGGCAGCAGCTCCGATCGCAGCCGCCGTGGCAGCAGTATTGTTACCAGTGCCAGACACCTGGCCTGCGGCCGCACCTGCGGCCGTTCCCGCGGCCTGAGCCACGGCCTGGGTATTGCTGCCAGGGCTTCCGACCGCAGCCGGGGTGGTTCCCTCGGTCTGGGTGGCCGTGGCGGCTGCCGCCGTACCGGCTGCGGTTCCGGCAGCCTGGGCCGTTCCCGTGACCGGGTCGTGGCCCTCGGCAGCCATCGCTCCCGCAACCGCTCCGGCCGCAGCCGCCGCGATGATAGCCTCGGTTCCCTGGCCCTCGGCCGCAGCCGCGCCAGCCGCAGCTCCAGCTGCTGCCCCCGAGGCAGCGTCAGGAGCCGCTCCGGTCGCGGCCCCCGTAGCCGCCGCCTGAGCCCCCGCCTGAGCCCCAGCCGCTGCCCCCGCGGCCGCAGCATTAACCGTGGCGGCAGTCACCGGGGCCGGAGTCGCCTGACCGACTGTCTCCTGGGGAGTAGCCACGGGAGGGGGAGGCGTCACCACGGTCGTTTGAGGGATGGCCGGGCTGGCTGGTGAAGAGACAGGCTGAGTCGGCTGGGCTGATTGAGTTGCGCTCTGGGGCGTCGTAGAAGCGGCCTGGGCGGTCTCCTTCGGTGGAGGAGCAGTCTGCGTGTTGGGGTTGAGCTGCGTATTGGCGGTGGTGACCGCCTTCTTGGACTGGTCGAGCCCATCCATGGCCCTCTTGAGCTCGTCCGCCGTCAATTCGGATTGCAGATCAGCCATCAGGTCTTTGCCAAACTGAGCCTTGTAGGCCTCCTTCATCTGCTCGAACTGCTCGGGCGTCTTCCCTTTGAGGGTGTTGACGATCTTCTCTTCGTCCGTGCCAAAGCCCACCATGGCTTCGTTCAGGGCCTGACCGTCGATCTTGGCGTTGAAAGTCTCCGGGGCGCTGGGTTGGACTGTCTGCCCGGTCAACTGCTTGAACAGCGAACTCGCCGTGTCGACCACATCGCCGATTACGCCCCCGCCAGTGCTGACCACGGTCTGACCCGGCCCGGAAGGCGTCGTAGCAGGCTGTTCCTCCCCTCCTGTAAGAACTCCCAGCACCCCACCCGCGACCGCTCCCAGAAGTGAGCCGGCCGGGCCCGCGACCGATCCCAGGAGCGCGCCCGTGGCCGCGCCCTTGGCGGCATCCGCCACGGTGCCCTGAAGCCCCTGAAGACCCTGGGTCAAACTTTCGACCGCCTGAGCGGGAGCGGTCGGCAATGTTGGCTGAGGAGCCGGCGTTGCTTGTTGCGTCGCAGGGGCTGGCTGGGGCGCGAGAGCTGGCTGGGGCAGGGGGGTAGGCTGCTGCGTGGGCGTTGGCTGAGCGGGCCCAGCCTGTTGGGTCGTGGCCGCGGTAGTGGGGGCCTCGGGCGTATCCACCTGGGGCAGAACCGGTTGCCCACCCAGGTCGATCTCGCCCCAGTGGGCCACATCTCCGAGTTGCATCCCCTTCCATTCCTGGAAGAGCTCGCCATTGGCCGTCCCGGCCAGCAGGCGGGCATCAGGCTGGAGATCAGGGGGGGCCGGGGGAGTGGGGGTCGGCTTCGCCGAGGCCGGGGGCGTAGCCTGGGTAGGCGTGGCCACAACAGGCGCCGCCGGGGGCGCGACGCCCTGCCCCTCGTTGCTGATGGCATTCCAGAGAGGATTGACCTCGTTCATTCAGCGGCTGCCCCCGTCCGATGTAACCCGTTGCTCTTCGGCCTCAGCCGGAAAAACTCCCACCATAGCTTTATCCCCTGCCCGAGCCGAGTGTCTAGAGCGGTTTGTTCCGCGCCCGGCATGTCACGGATCGATGGTGGGAGCCACGGGCAGTCTGGGTTTGCTCTTGCCCGGTGAGGCCTTGGACTGGGGCCTGCGGAACTGGTCGATGAGATCGATTCCGGTCGGCTTGTCGGACCACAGCGCAAAGTAGAGAAACAGGCCAAAGAGAGCCACCGCGCAAAGCCAGATGAACCCGAAACACGACTTGCTCAACGGAAGCAAATTCTAAAGGATGGGCCGAATCTCCCCTCAGCTCGGGGTCGGATCGCCGGGCTCGTCACCCCGAGACTCGGGGCGCTCACAATTCTTGCCTGCTCAGGTGAAGGGGCGTTGAGGCCGCAACGCGGTCTCCGGTGGAGGAGCAGCTCAGCCGAACTGAATGCCGAACCGCGGCAGAACCCATCGAATCAGGGCAAGGTAAAGCAACAGGAACACCACCAGACCCAGGCCGCTGTTATCCATGCATCAAGAGCATACTCCTCTTCCAGCCCGATCGCCATGGGTCGATTGAACCAGGAATGGCGAGGCCCGGCGTCGTTCGCTTCGGAACCTGCTCGACAGCCTCGGGGCCACCGTGGTCAGAGTTGCGTGCTGGGCGACTGTCTACCGACTGCGCTAGACGGACCAGTCTACAGAGTCGATCAGGCCGGCCTGGCAAGCGTCAATATCGGTGAAGTCCCAGGCTGGCTGGGAAATCCCAATCTTCAGCGGCGACGAATCCACTGGACTTCGAGCTGAGGGATGGCGCAAATCATGGGGTGACCCTCCGGGCAGTTTATCTTGAGGTAACCTTACCGCGGTGCCACCCTGCCGGAGAGGGTCGTGATGTAAACAGAGTGTTGCCGATGTTGCCGCGATCCCAATCTCTCGATCCAGGTTATGAACGGGCCTGCGACGTGTCCAGAGAACTGGCGCCCGAAAGTCCGACCATCCCCATCCTACACTCGGCGGGTGACCGGGATCCACAGCAGGCAGAAGCGGGCCATCTGCACGTCCTGTTTGTCCAGCCGGATCGGGCGTGCCTCGGTTGCATCCAGGGCCCGCTCCTCCTCGGTGCGAATCCGATCAAGCTGGTCTTGCAGTTCGAGAGCGAGTTGCTCGGCTTTCTCTTGCAGCACGTCCAGGTCGTCAGCGGCCTCTTTGGCACGCAGCTCCGCGTTCTGGCTGGTGCGGTTGCCCGATACCAGGCCGCTCACCGAGCGCCGCCGCCCGCTGAAGAAGCCCAACACCGCCTCACCCACCTTGAGGATGCCCTCGGTGCGCCGGCTGGCGGCCTCGGACTGGCGCTGAGCCAGGCGCGCGGTCTGAGTACGGATGCGCTCGGAGAGCTGGTCGGCCTGCTTGACGTGCTTTTGCCGCAACTGGTCGGCCCGAGCCGCGATCCTCTCCTCCACCACCCGCTGGCAGCGCTCCTGGAAGGCCTCCTGGCTCTCCTCGGCCTGGCCGTAGAGCTTCAGCTTTGGGTTGACCCACTGCGAGCGGGTCAGGTTGCGGTAAATGTCGTCCTGAATAGTCTTACTGGCCGCCTGCCATTCCTTGACCTCGTCCAGCTCGGCCGGCAGGGGGGCGTAGACCACCGGCTCCTCCAGCGAGGCCAGCAGGTCCTCCGACTCCAGAGCCAGAGGCAGGAACTCCCCCCTCAGGCCGCGCGTGAGAGGAAAGTAGACCCGGCTCTCCACGTGGTCGTGCAGATAGCCGGTCTTCTCCTCGTCGAAGCGCACCGCCAACTGGGCGTAGAGGGCCGGACAAAGCTTGAGCTTGCCATCCTCGCGATGGGGCTCGGCGAAAGGCTCGAAGCGCCCTTCCAGGCGAGCCGAGAAGACCACCCGGGGGTCGAGCACCAGGCTCTCGAGGCCCTTGAGGGGGGGAGGAGCGCTCGACTCATCGGCTGGCGGGGGCTTGGCGGGCGCCGGGGCCGGGGCAGCGCCCGGGGCTGTGTCCAGCTTGCTCAGCTCCGGCAGGGTGAGGGGGCCGCGCAGCCAGGCCAGAGTGGTGCGGGTGCGAATCAAGGCAAGCTGCTCCGAGCCGGCCGGCTTGTAGAGAAAGACGCGCTTTTCGAGCTGGTCGAACTGCTCGCGCGCGCAACCCAGCCCCTCGGCCACCCGGTCACGGTCCTGGCTGGTCTGCAGCTTGCCGATCCACCACGAGCCGGTGTTGGACATGGCTTTGTAGTCCACGTCCACCGGGTTCTGGGTGGCCAGCAGCGTGCCCACGCCCACCCCGCGAGCCTGCTTGAGCAGCGTCAGCACCGGCTTCTTGGTGGGCGGATTGAAGGGATGAGGCGGCAGATAGCCTGCCACCTCGTCGATGTAAAGCAGCGCCCGGAGACTCGAGCTACCGCCCAGCGTGCGGGTCCATGCCAGCACGCGCTGCAGGAGCAAGGTCAGGAAGAACATCCGCTCGGGCTCGTTGAGGTGGGCCAGGTAGAAGATCGAGACCGGAGTCTTGATCAGCTCGTTGAGATCGAGCTCGGCTCCCCGGGTCCAGGGAGCGAAGGTGGGCGAAGCCAGTATGCCGTTGAGTTGGCGAGCCAGCACCAGCCGCTTGTCGGGCGGCATGAAGGTATCCACCGGGAAGACACCTACGCGGGGGAAGGGCGGATCCACCACCCGGGTGATGAGCGCTTCCAGGTTAAGGGCCTCGTTCTGGGCCCAGGCGCCGTCCAAAATCTGGCTCAACAGGATGGCCTCAGGGTCTTGCAGCGGGTCGGCCTGCTTGCCCACCAGGCCCAGGAGGCCCAGCACCGTCCCCTCGATGAGATCGGCCCGGGCGGCGGCATCCTGCCCAGCGGGGGGCACCAGCGAGCCCAGCACGCTGACTGGTCGGCCCAGGTCGGAGCCGGGGGTATAGATGCGCATCTGCACTTTCTCGCTCCACTCGCGGGCGCGGGCCGGGTCGCACTGGGCGGCCCGCTCGCTCGCCAGAGCCTGGGACGCCTGCTCGGGGGTCTGCCCCTGACGGCGCAGGGCTGCCTCGTCCAGCCAGGGCCGGTAATCCTCCGGGCGGTGCTCGGGGAAGACGAAGGCCAGGTTGGTCAGGTCGCCTTTGAGGTCGACCACGATCAGCGGCACGTGAGCCAGGGCCAGCTCCTCCAGCAAGCCGATGCCAAGGCCCGTCTTGCCCGAGCCGGTCATTCCCAGGATGAGCCCGTGGGTCACCAGGTCGTCGGGTCTGAGCAGAGCGGGCTCCTGGCTGCCCACACGCGTTCCCAGCGTGACAGTGGTCATTTCCGGAGGCGGTTCTAGGAAACGCGATAGAAACCCCCCTTGACCAGCCTACGGCTGAAAGCCAGGAGGGATGAGATCCACCGTCAGAGGATCGTCCAGGGCCTGCAGCACGACCTGAGTATGAGGCCGGCTGGGTGCGCTGTAGCGAACGCCCGCAGTGGGCCGGTTGCCCGGTCCGCCGGGGTTGTACAGGGGCGAGTAAGGGGCCACCGAGGGCACTTCGACAGCCGTGATCTTGCGCATGGCCGCCTCGTCCCCGGCCAGCACGATGTCGATCTGATTGTCGTGGTCCTCAGCGTAGGTGTCGTCGTAGACGGCCATGGGTTGGCCCAACTCGGCCAGGCCTATCACCCGCACGCGAGCCCCGTCCACCAGGTAGTCTTCCCCCGTTTCAGTCAGTGGCACGGTGGCGCCGCTCGCGGTCGTAGCTTGCACCCGGAAGTAGCGCTGATACTCGGTGGGATATATGGACCGTACTCCATCCGGTGAGAAGCCGCCCGAGGTGTAGATACGCAGCCGATACTGGGCCTGATCGCCGTAAAGCGTAACGCCGTCGTTGGGGGAAGCCTGGGCGAAGAAGGTGGGAGAATGATCCCCTCGGGCCGACATGCGCGTCAGCTTGGCCCCCACCAGACGGGGGCCTCCTCGCTCTTCCGGGGGCACGTCGGGGTCGGTGTAGGGAGTACCAGGGGCGTCGGCACCCATGCCGACAGCGCTTACGAACTGTCCCGCCGGCCCCACCAGTTGCAGCGGAGTGTTGTCTGGCACCACTTGGATGCGAACCGGGAAGCGCGAGCGTGGGTCGTCGGGCCCGAACCGATTGCCGAACTTGCCGAACAGCACCGCTACTGCGCGCTCGTTAAAGTCGAAGTTGGGCGAGAGGGAGGTCACCTCGGGAATGACGGTGGAACCGTCATTCAGGGTGATCAGGAAGTCGGTGGCGTCCAGGGTGCTCGGTCGGATGGGCCAGCTGAACTCCACCGGCAGGCCACCGCAACCGAGCACCGGCCAGCCATAGGTTGTGGCCACTTGCTGGGGAGTGATAGCCGAGGTGTAGGCTCGCAGGTTGGGGTTGGTCCCGGTGAGGAGATTCCAGGTGCCACCAGCGGCCCGGGCCAGCCGCTCGCTCAAATCGGGCTGGGAATCGTCCAGACCGGGCACGCCGATGATGTCGGTGAATCCCAGGCCGGCCGCGATCATGCGGGGCTGGAGCTCCCACATGTCAGCGTTGATCAGGATGTCTTGCTTGAGAAGCTGGTAGGTGGGGGTGCCCCGATCCGGGTCCTCGATCAGCAGGCTCTGCCCGGGCACGAGATCCACCTGAATCACAGCTGCTCCGGCCTGAGCCCCATCAGCCAGGAACAGGATATTGAGGCTCTGGAGGGAGACGGGCACGGTCAGCACGATGCGCGACGCCTTGGGCCTGCGCTCGCGGAACACCTCGAGCCTCTGAGCATCGGTGCCCACAAACTCGAACTCGGTGACGTTGCTCGGCACGCTGCGGGCCAGTACGAAGTCGAGCGTGACCGTGGCCGTATTCGATGCGAGCGGGGCCGTGGGGGCGACCACCTCGTCGGAGCCGCAACAGACGGCCAGAATGGCGAGAATGAGAAACAGGGTCTTCAGAGCACGCAGCATGGAGAGAACCTCGGTGTCGGGAGCTATTGCCGTGGCGGTTCGGTCGGATTAGGAGCTTCCCTGCCCCTGAGAAAGGCGCCCAGGTCGCCTCGCCATGGCGGCCCGTGGCCACTCAAGACCAATTGAGCACCCAGTTCTGAGCAGCGAGCGATGGAGCGCTTCTGCATGGCGTGGTTCAAGGTCCACCAGGGCACCCCCACCCGAAAGCCCCAGGGCATGTGAACCAGGTTGTCGCCGCAAAGCAAGATTCGGCGCTCGTCGTCATAGAAAGAAGCGCTTCCGGGCGTGTGCCCGGGCGTGTGCAGAACCCGCCAGCGGCCCACCCGGTCGCCCTCCTCCAGCGTTACAAGCTCGGGAGGCGGAGCCGTGCGGCCGAGGCCGATCACCCGGAGCAGACGCAGAAGGGTGCGAGTGAGCCACCAGCCGGGCTCATCATCGAGCCAGCGGCGGGCGGCCACGAAGGGCAGGTCGGCCCGGTGCACCAGAACGGGCACGCCCAACTGGCGGGCGACCAGGGCGCAACTGCCGCTGTGGTCGGGGTGGAAGTGGGTGAGCAGGATGCGCTTGAGCGGCTGCATCCCCTGCAGCCTTCTGAGCAGAGCCGGGCCGTTGAAGAAGAAGCCCGTGTCCACCAGGGTCAGGCCGTCGCTCTCGTGGAGAAAATAGACGTTCACGCCCGGCCACAAGCCCAGACACAAGCGCGACACTCCGGGAACTACCATCTCCACGTGGGAGGGTTCGCGAGCCGAGGTCTTATTCCCCGAGAAATACTTCGCCGGTGCTGTTGACCGGGGCGAGCTCGCGTCAGACCTCCAAAGAGCGGCGCCGCCGCTTCTTGTCACGCTTCAGCTTGCGAGGGTGAGCCCGGCGTGCCTCTTCCGAGGGAGTGGCTTCCAGCGACATTTCCTCCGACTCGAGGCACTCGGTGGGAAGCGAGGCCTGGCGACGGATGCGCCGTACCGGCACCACTGCGGCCAGCGAAACAGCCTGATCCTCCTTCTTGAGGTCCATGGTCATCAATTGCACATCGATCTCCATGTAGCGATTCAAGACTTCGATCAGATCGCGGCGGACCGACTCCATCAATCGGGGAGCCACCGAGCTCCGGTCGCCTACCAGGGCGACTTGCAGTCGGTCGCGGGCAGCCGCCCGCGACTGGTCTTTCTCGACCGGCTGGCGGCCGAACAAGCGCTGAAGGAAATCAAACTTCATGAGAAAGTCCATCTTTCTGCCTCCTACTGCGCCACCTGGCTGCCCAGGCCGGCGGTGAAGAACCGTCGGAGCTTGCCCATCAATCCGGGGTCTTCCACCAGGCTGGGGCCGGGGGTGGAGGGGTCGATCAAGCAGCGGACCACCTGGCGATAGGCTTCCCCCGCGCGCGAGTTGCGGTCGAGCACGGCTGGTTCGCCCCGGTTGGAGGCGTGAATGATGCGCTCGTCCTCGGGAATCATGCCTAACAAGTCAAGGTTCAGGATCTCCTGCACGTCCTGCACCGACAGCATCTGCCCGCGCCGCACCATGTCGGCCTTGACGCGGTTCAAGATCAGCTTGATGCTGGACATCTCGTTGGCCTCAAGCAGACCCACGATGCGGTCGGCGTCGCGCACGGCCGAGACCTCGGGGTTCGTCACCACGATAGCCTCATCGGCACCCGCGATGGCATTCTTGAAGCCCATCTCGATGCCGGCCGGGCAATCGACGAGCACGAAGTCGAAAGACTCCTTCATCTCCTGGCACAACTCGCGCATTTGCTCAGGCTTGACGGCATCCTTGTCCTTGGACTGGGCCGACGGCATCATGAACAGGTTGTCGAAGCGCTTGTCTTTGATAAGAGCCTGCCGATACGAGCGACACTTGCCTTCCACCACATCCACGAGATCAAACACGATGCGATTCTCGAGACCCATGACCAGGTCGAGGTTTCTCAGGCCGATGTCGGCATCCACCAGGATGACCGATTTGCCGGCCAGAGCCAGACCCGAGCCCAGGTTGGCCGTGCAGGTCGTTTTGCCGACGCCTCCTTTGCCGGAGGTGATTACGATGACTTTACCCACTTTGCTCCCACCTTCTTCCTACATGGCTTCCGTGAACAGTTTTCCCTGACGCACCCAGGCCTTCATTGGGCCGGTTCGGGTTTTCTTGGTGGCGATCTCGGGGACCCAAAGCTCTTCGCCCACCCGTAGCTGGGTGGGTTGCATGACCAGGGCCATTACGCTGGCGTCGCTCTTCCCCGAGCACCCGGCATGGGCCAGTCCGCGCAGGGTACCCAGTACCACCACGTCGCCCTCCGCCTCAATTTCGGCTCCCGGGTTGACATCGCCCATCACCACCACGTTGCCGGCAAAGATGACCTTCTGGCCCGAGCGCAAGGTCTTGCGCAACAGCAGTGTGGGCTCTTCGTCGCGTGGCGCTGGAGCCGCGACTGGCTCAGGTTCGGGCTCGGGGGAAACCACAGGCTCGGGAGCTGCCGCTTCCTCGACCGGCGCAGGGCGAGCCTGGCGCCGGATGGCTCTGCCCTGGTGCTCGGCCAGACCCAGCCGGCCGATGATCGCTTTGTAGCCGTGCGATTCGGCCAGGGTGCGAGTGGCCAGCGAGGTGCTCAGAACTCCCTGCATCCTCACTCCGGTGGTGGCCAGGGTGGCCTCCAGGGCGGCGAACTGCTCGGGACTGGTCTCGCGCCACCCCATATCGACGGATACCGAGGCTCCGCCCAGAAAGCCCTCCTCCTGAGCGAGGCGCTCGTTGAGACAATACATCGCCTGGCCGAAATCGGCGTCCTCTCGGATGCTGATCAATAGCCCGAAACGGGTGCCTTTGATGACGATTGGGTCCAGCGCCCCCTGCATGGAAACTCTCCTCGTGGGTGACGTACGGCCAGCGAGGCCGGTTTCGGCATGGTTTCCGTGGCTTGAGGAATATTCCTCCTGCACAGTGGTAATTTTCTTCAAAAGGACATAGAACGCGCCTCCCGAAGCCGACCGTCACAGGTTTGCCGCGCGCAGGCCGACCCCAACAGATTGTGCTGGAGGTCTGGTCGCCCCAGATCCAGCGAGAAGGAGACAACCATGACGAGCGAGCTCGAGAAGGACATGCAAGAAGCCGGAGAGCACCTGGGTAAGCTGATGGCCGAGGCCGACGACCACCACAAGAAGGTGCTGGCGGTAGCCCACGAGCAACTCGACGCCTTCATCAAGGAAAAGCACGCCGAAGGCAAACTGCTCGACTCGGCGGCTCTGTTTGCCATCGTAATTGTCTCACACCCCGACATCCATGACGAGAACCTGATCGAGGCCGCCAAGAGCTACATCGACAAAGACTATCTTTTTTGCCAGACCCTGCGCGAGAAGAAGTAGACCGTCGATGGCCCTGCCGGATCTGTCCCTGGTCGTCCCCGTCTACAACGAGGAGGACAACATCCAGCCGCTCTTCTCCAAGATCGCCAGCGCGATGGAGGGGTTGGGCCGCAGCTGGGAAGTGGTCTTCGTCGATGACGGCAGCCGCGATCAGAGCCTGGCCCGGCTCGAGACCCTGGCCGCCGAGGACCGCCGCGTTGTGGTGGTTGGTCTGCGCCGAAATTACGGGCAGACCGCCGCCATGATGGCCGGCTTCGATCACGCCCGGGCCAGCGTGATCATCACCCTGGATGCTGACCTGCAAAACGACCCGGCAGACATCGGCAAACTGCTCGACAAGCTCAGCGAGGGCTACGACGTGGTCAGCGGCTGGCGCAAGAACCGCCAGGACGCCTTCGCTTCGCGCACTCTACCCTCCAAAATCGCCAACAGTCTGATCTCCTGGGCCACCGGGGTTCACTTGCACGACTACGGCTGCACCCTCAAGGCTTACCGGCGTGAGCTGACTCAGCACCTGCGCCTTTACGGCGAGATGCACCGCTTCCTGCCCGCCCTCCTGGCCCAGCAGGGGGCCCGGGTGACCGAGGTGCCGGTCAACCACCACCCCCGCCTGCATGGCACTTCTAAGTACGGGCTGGGTCGCACACTCAAAGTCCTGCTCGACCTGATGACGGTCAAGTTTCTGGGTAGCTACTCCACAAAGCCCATTTACGTGTTTGGTGGGGCCGGGTTCATCAGTTCGTTTCTAGGCATGTCCGCGGCCAGCTATATGATTTACCTCAAGCTGGTTCGCGGGGTCAGCATGATTCTCACCCCTCTGCCCATGCTGTCGGCCATGCTCATCATTCTGGGGGTTCAGTTCTTGGGGATGGGACTGCTGGCCGAGTTGATCACCCGCACCTATCACGAGTCGCAGCAAAAGCGAATTTACAATGTCCGCCGGGTCGTCTCCCAGGAGGTCGCCACGGGTTGAAGCGCTCGCTGCTCGAGATCCTGGTCTGTCCCGCATGTTACGGCCAACTTCACAGCGAGCCCGAGGCCGAGGAGGTGCTCGAGGGCTACCTCCACTGCCCCAGCTGCCGCCACTCTTATCCGGTGCGCGATGGCATTCCCCGTTTCGTCGAGAACCGGGCCAGCGGGTTCGAGTATCAGTGGAAGTTCTATCGCGAGCTCAACACCGAGCTCTACGAGCGTCAGTTCTTTGACTGGCTGGCGCCGGTCAAGCCGGAGTTCTTCCGCGGCAAGCTGGTTCTCGAGGCGGGCTGCGGCAAGGGACGCCACACTGTGGTCGCGGGCAGGCACGGCGCTCGCCTGGTGGTGGCCCTGGATGTGACCGAGGCGGTGGACGTGGCCCGGGCTAACGCCGGCGAGGCCTCAAACCTCGCCTTCGTGCAGGCCGACCTGATGCACCCCCCCTTCCGCCCCGGCACCTTCGACTACGCTTTCTCCATCGGCGTTCTGCACCATCTGCCCGATCCGCGCGCTGCTTTCGACTCGCTCTCCCGGCAGGTCAAGCCCGGCGGCCACGTCTCGGCCTGGGTCTACGGACGCGAGAACAACGGCTGGATTCTGTATTTCCTGGATCCGCTGCGAATCAACATTTTCCGCCGCGTTCCCGCTCCCATGTTGCACGGCCTGGCCTGGCTTGGAGCCGTCACCGTCAAGCTGGTGGCCCGTGGGCTCTACGCCCCACTCCTCAAGCTCTGGCCAGGTGCTCCGCTCTTCTACCGCGAATACCTGATGTACGTGGGCGGATTTCCTCTGATCGAGCTGGAGACCATCGTCTTCGATCACCTGCACCCGACTTACTCCCACTATCTGCGCAAGGACGAGTTCTCGGCCTGGTTTCAGGGCTTCCAGGAGGTCGTTATCGGCTGGCACAACCGCAACTCCTGGCGCGGGTTCGCCAGAAAGCCGGTCAGTACTCCACTTTGACGAGGTAGAGCCCCGAGGCCGGGGCCACCGGCATGTGGGTCGACTGGCGCGAAACCAGAGCCAGCCGAACCTGCTCTGGCTCCCACTCGCCGCTCCCTACCCGCACCAGGGCCCCCACGATGAACCGCACCATGCGGCGCATGAACGAGTCGGCCTGGGCCTCGAGCCAGACGAAAGGGCCCATCCTGTCGAGGGGAGACGGGCCGGAAGCCGACTCAGTCCGTCCCAGCTCCAGTTGCAGCAGGTTACGCTCGCGCCGCTGGCCCTCCGGCCGCGAGGTGAAGGCGGAAAAGTCGTGCTTGCCCAGCAGGTGCTCGGCACCGGATCGCATGGCCGCCACATCGAGTTGTCCCGGTACCACCCAGGCCAGGCTGGACAGAATCGGGTCGGGCGGGCCGTTCACCAATAGATAGCGGTAGGTGCGCGAACGGGCCGAGAAGCGGGGGTGGAATTCGCCGGACACGATCTCGGCCGAGAGGACCCTGATGTCCTCGGGCAGCATGATGTTGCCTGCCTGGACAACCTGCTCGCCGGTTCGAGGGTTGGCCGAGTCAAAGGCGACCACCTGGCCGGTGGCGTGAACTCCGGTATCGGTGCGGCCGGCTCCCAGCACCCGCACCTTGTGGCCGCAGAGGCGCTCATAAACCCGTTCCAACTCGCCCTGCACGGTGCGTTTACGGGACAGCTTCTGAAAGCCGGCAAAACCAGCCCCGTTGTATGCGACCACCAGGCGGTAGCGGGTCACCAGGAACGCTCGCCGGCCAACAGGGCGGCGAGCAGGGCCACCGACAACAAGAGGGCCAGACCATCGGTCGCTCGCAGGCGCAGCTCGCGCCAGCGGGTGCGACCCTTCCCGCCGGAATAGCCGCGCGCTTCCATGGCCACGGCCAGCTGGTCGGCGTGCTGGAAGGCGCGCGTGAAGAGCGGCACCAGCAGGGCGACCAGCGCGCCCGTACGGGCCAGCGGGCCGCCCCGGTCAAAGGCCGCCCCGCGGGCCATCTGGGCCTGGCTGATGCGCTCGGCCTCCAGGGCCAGGGTGGGCACGAAGCGCAAAGCGATGGTGAAGACCAGGGCCACCTCGTGAGGTCGTCCACCCACCCAGCCCAGCGGGGCCAGCATACTCTCGATCCCGTCACACAGCCGCAGGGGTGAAGTCGTAAGAGTCAGCAGGGTGGTGCAGAGAACCAGCCCGATCAAACGGACGGACAGCAGCCCACCTCGCTCGAGGCCGTTGAGGCTGATGGGAAAGCCCTCCAGACGGGGGCCGGGCCCGAAGCAGGCGTTGAAGACCAGGGTCAGGAGCAGCAGCGGCCACACCGGCCGCAGCCCGCGCAGGAGATAGCTGGCAGTCAGCCCGGCCGAGCGACCCAGAAGCAGGGCCAGGGCGATCAATATCGCCAGGCTGAGAGCCTGCTCGAGCCAGAAGACGGCCCCCATGACAGAAGCCAGAATGGCCAGCTTGGCGCGCGGATCAAGACGATGCAGCCAGGACTCGCCACTGACGTATTGGCCCAGGGTCAGATTGCGCAGAAACTCGATGGCCACGGCCCTCCGCGCGTCAGTATAGCACAGTCAGTGCTGAGCGTGACTGGAGACCTCGCTCAGGCGCTTGGATTTGGTGTAGGCTGAAAAGACCGCCTTGGAGAGGATAGTGCGCAGCCCGCCCTTCTCCATCTGGTAGAGAGCGTCGGCGGTAGTACCGCCGGGCGAGGTGACCTGGTTGCGAAGCTCGGCGAGATGGGTGGAGTTGGCCTGAATGGCGAACTCCACCGAACCCTTGACGGTCTGCAGTACCAGCTCCTGAGCGACGCGGCGAGGGAAGCCCATGTGCACGCCGGCGTCCACCAGTGCCTCCATGAACAAGAAGACGTAAGCGGGCCCGGTGCCCGACAGGGCGGTGGCCTTGTCGAGATCGCTCTCGTGGTCGACGTAGATCTCCTTGCCCAGGGCCTGGAGAAGAGCCCTGGCCCGGGCCGAGTCGGCCGGGGAGACCTCGGGGGTGGACGTCCAGACGCTCATCCCCTCCCCGATCCGGGCGGGAGTGTTGGGCATCACTCGCACCACGGCGCCGTGGGCCAGCAGTTGCTGGATGCTCTGGCTGGTGGCCCCGGCCACGATGCTGAGCACCAGCTGCTCGCTCTTGATCTTGCCCTTCATCTCGCCCAGAACCTCGGCCAGCACCTGGGGCTTGACCGAAAGGACGACCGTCTCGGCCCCCTCGGCTGCTGCCAGGTTGTCGGTGGTGGCGTGCACCCCGTAGCGCTCACGCAGGAAGTCGCCCCGCGCGGGGAGCGTGTCCGAGCAGTGGATCTGCTCGGGCGAGTAGAGCTTGTGAGCCAGAATTCCCACGATCATGGCCTCGGCCATGACACCGCTTCCGACAAAGGCGATCTTGGACATGTGCTCCTCGATTCTCAGACCCGTTGCGCCTGGTTTCGGGGCCGGGCTTTCACGCCTCGGAGAGGGGGTTCCTCCCCGAGTCGCCGAAGCGGCCGCTCATGAATGTTCTCTTTCTGGCCGCCGAGGCGGTCCCTTATGTCAAGATCGGGGGCCTTGGCGATGTGGCCGGCGCCATGCCCCAGGCCCTGCGACGCGAGGGCGTCGACGTGCGGTTGATAGTGCCCCGTTACGGCACGGTGGATCCGGCCAGGTGGCAGCTGAGCAAGGTGCTGGACAACTTCCCGGTCTACATGGACTGGCGGCGCGAGGAGTGCCAGTTGCTGGCCACCCCGGACGGCAACACCCTGTTCCTGGAGAACCAGTATTTCTTCGGCTCGCGCGACTCGATCTACGGTCACGGCGACGATGCCGAGCGCTTCGTGCTGTTCAGTCGGGCCGCCCTGGAAGCTTGCCGTTACGCCGGGTGGAAGCCCGACATCATCCACGCCCACGACTGGCACTCGGCGGCCGCCCTGCGGGTGCACTGGGCGTCCCCCGAGCGGGCCGGACTGGTGTTCACTATCCATAACATCGCACACCAGGGCGCCTTTGTGTCCGAGAAGTGG
>JAANMT010001874.1_pt1 | contig 19203 bp, 22 predicted proteins | sample 7279711 | NCBI WGS metagenome assembly JAANMT01 (sample SAMN14094538, study PRJNA606508) | bioreactor metagenome | isolation source: A lab-scale SPAN reactor treating ammonium-rich wastewater day 1 | place: Ireland: Galway | collected 2017-01-16 | reverse complement strand
TCAAAACTCAAAACTCAAAACTCAAAACTCAAAACTCAAAACTCAAAACTCAAAACTCAAAACTCAAAACTCAAAACTCAAAACTCAAAACTCAAAACTTATATTTAAATATATGAATGATATTTGCGAGCCTCTTGTTTTTGCCGATTCACTGCATGAAAAGGTATGGGGTGGAACGGCACTCGCCGCACATTACGGCAAATCTGCATCGCTTAACGTGCGTATCGGAGAGTCCTTCGAGATATTTGGAGGGAATAAAATTTGCGGTGGAAATTTCGATGGTAAAACACTGCAAACTGTTGTAAATAAAGTGCCGGAAGCTATGCTCGGCAGAATATTAAGCGGTGATTATCCGTTGCTTGTTAAGCTGTTAGATGCGCACGAATGGCTTTCGGTGCAAACACATCCGAACGATGCCCTGGCTTCTGAACTTGAGGGACAGCCGCGAGGTAAAACCGAATGTTGGTTTATTTTCGATGCAGAGTCCGATGCGCAGATAGTATACGGCTTTCGCGACGGCGTGGGCGAGTCCGACGTTAGGATTGCCCTTGCTGCCGGAACAATGCAAGATGTATTGAATTTTATACCGGTTAAAGCGGGTGATTTTATTCCGGTGCCGGCCGGTACCGTTCATGCCATCGGGCCCGGGATAGTTCTTTACGAATTGCAACAAACAAGCGACATTACATACCGTTTATTCGATTGGAATCGTGCAGGGCTTGACGGAACGCCCCGTGAATTACATATAGAAAAAGCTCTTAGATGCTCCGATTTTTCACGTAATACTTTTTCCCGTAAAAATGAGCGTGTTGCAAATGAAGTATTGTTTATGAATGAATATTTTTCATTGGAATATTTAGAGATAAACGGCGAATATCTTTTTACTTCCGAGCCGCGGGAACGTTTGCTGACCATAGTGCGCGGTACTGCGGAATTTATCTGCGGCAACGGAGATAACAGACTTCGATTAGGTCAAGGACAGTCGGTATTTGTGCCGGCCTGCCTGGACAGCGGCAGGCTCACCTCGAATGTTGTTGCTACGGCTCTTATTGCGCGGCGTGTATAAGAAGAATTACGATTCTTTCTGTGAATATAAGCAAATTATACGCGGCGCATGCAGGATTTGTGTATTTGCTACATTCTCGTTCTTTTGCCGAGATATTCGCGCAAAGCCGTATCGAACGGTTGCGAAACGTCTAATAATACGTATTCAATTCCGCGTTGCAAACATTCCCTTTTAAGCGTATCGCAATAGTTTTTCATGGCATCGGCATAACTTTTGCGAATTTGATATGGTTGCGTTACCATTTCTTCGCCTGTTTCAAGGTCTTTAAACGTTGCGTCCCAGCCAAAGTCGAAGTCGCGCTCACGCGGGTCAAGTATTTGCATAACAATAACTTCGTGGCCTTTATGACGGAAATGCTTCAGTGCCGTAATGATGGACTCTTGTTCGTCGAAAAAGTCGCTGAGAATAATCACAAGCCCGCGCCGCGATATACGTTCGGCCAAGAGATTGAGCGCAACAGCCGTACCCGTTTTGCCCGACGGCACGGCATATTCCAATGTTTTGAGAATTTCCTGAATATATGAGCGTTTAGAGCGTGACGGCAAATATGAGCGAATCTCATTGTCGTACAAAGTAAGGCCTACCGCATCTTGTTGTTTTATCATCAAATATGCAAGCGCAGCCGCCAGATATGAAGCATACTGAAATTTCGAGATATTTCCGGCCGAAGCAAATTTCATTGAGGCACTTGCATCTACGGCTATCATGGCGCGCAGATTGGTTTCTTCCTCGAATTGCTTTACGTAATATCTGTCGGCACGTCCGACTAATTTCCAATCCATGTAGCGCAAATCATCGCCGGGCTGATATTGCCTGTGTTCGGCAAATTCAACGCTAAATCCATGATACGGCGAGCGATGAAGCCCGGTAATAAATCCCTCTACAATCAGTCGCGCTTTCAGCTCGATATTGGCAAGCTGCGCCACAGTAGAAGGCTGTAAATAGGTCCGCGAATTATTTTCCATACTTTCACTTATTATTTTTCATACTATACAAAAAGATTTATTAAATGACGCAACGACAGATTTATAAGCACCGAACTGACAACCAAGAGCACCGAACTGACAACCAAGCATTAAAGATTATTATTAACAAAAAAAGGTGGGTCTATATAAATAAGATCGATTTTTCCTTTGGGATTATGTTTGGTGATTAACTGTTTTAACGCAATCAGATTATTTGCTTGAATAAGCAAATTAGGATTGACGCTTGAATTGATTTGTTCCAATTCAATGTCAGGAATGTTATTGAAAATTTCCTGCTCAGTTTTTTATTTGAATAATGTAGCTGCATAGTTTCAAGTTGCACATATTTAGGATATTTGCTTTAAAATACAGCAAACCGGTGATTAGATTCGGGCATTCGAGCCTACGTAATTTACGTTTTTAGTTAAAATTGCAAATATTGTTCGGACATAAAAATAAACGGACACATAGCAAAAAAGTCGTTAGTTTAATGTTGCGCTGTCGGTCAAATGGCATTGCATCCAACTTTGGGAAAGACGCTTTACGGCGCGGGTTGTTTTTTATTTGAGAAATGCGATTGGTATTTCTTGGCAGAAATTATAGTGCGGTTATCAAGCGGTGCAAAAATTACGCATTAACTGCGCGGCGCATAGTATGCAGATTTTCAGCAACATCACCTGAAAATATACCTGAGCCGCTTACAAGTATATTTGCGCCTGCTCTAACAGCATCGAGAGCATTCTCTATCTTAATACCGCCATCTACTTCAATTTCAACTTTGCCGAGTCCGTTATTATCAAGAAATGAGCGCAATTTTTCCGCACGACGATAGAATGAAGCAATAAATTTTTGTCCGCCGAAACCCGGATTGACAGACATAAGCAAAATATAATCTGCATATTCAGCGGCATCAAAACAAAATTCTATGGGTGTAACGGGGTTTAGAACTATTCCGGCTTTTTTCCCAAAACTTCGTATAAGTGCTAATGAACGGTGCAGATGCGGCGATGTTTCTTGATGAATGGAAATCCAATCGGCACCTGCTTCGGCAAATGTGGGAATAAAATCATCCGGTTTTTCAATCATCAGATGGCAGTCGAGCGGCAAATCGGTTATGCGTCGCAATGCAGCAACTACAGGCGGCCCGATTGTGATATTCGGCACAAAATGGCCGTCCATTACATCAACGTGCAGAACGTCGGCATTCCCTGATTCAAGCGTTTTTACATCACGCTCTAAATTCATAAAATCAGCCGACAGTAGCGACGGTGCAAGAAGAATCGGCAAAGACATAATAATAATTTTAAGATTTATATGTATTTTTTACGGCCTTGTACCAAGCCTTACATTCACGTTAACGCCATTAGCCTCAATAAAATCAAAAAGCCGGGTTATTTTATTCACAGTAGAGTCTAATTGCGAGCCAAGTACGGGATCGTACATTATTCGTGACAAGGCCCCTTTGCCGGCGCGAATATCTTGTGTTATTGTTCTGACATCGCTTATCAGCATACGAGCATCATTGGCAGTAAGGTCAATTTTAGCAATAAGGCCGTTGGCGGCCGAGGCGGCCGAATCGAGCTTTTCCAATAATTTGCGTGCTTTCGGCTCATTAACGTTCACTGCTTGTCGCAGTTCGCTTGCCAGCGAATTCATTGTAGAAATTGCCGAGCGAAGATTATCTTTGTTTTGAGCTATTATTGAATTGACAGACGTTGCAAGAGTATCGGCTTGCCCTATGGCATGGCGAATATGCCCAATAGAAACAGAATCGGCAAGCAATGAAGTAACGGAGGCTATAATAGTGTCTAATCGTTTAACGAGAATACGTGCGTCGCCGCCCAATTCTCCTATCATACCGATAAGTTCGGTGGCATCTGCAACTATAGAGCCGCGAATCTCTTTTTTCGCATCGAACGGCTGTTCCGATATTCCGGGCAAAATTTCTATTTTACGGCCGCCGGTAATTTCGAGCATTGAGATTTTGGCTGATGCGTCGGCGCGAAGGTCGGACATATCGCCGAGCGAGGCGGTAACAAGTACGGCATTATTATTATTTTCCACACTTATTACACTGCCGCGTTTCACGCCATTTACAAACACGGGTGCGCCGGATTCGATGCCGCCCGATGACGGAAACCGCAATAGAGCAAGGTCTTGACGGCCGCCGAAATGCAATCCTTTGCCTATTGAAATGCCGATAATGAGCAGAATAACGGCAAGAAATGAAACAATACCGACTTTAAGTTCTGTGGAGCGTTGCGATGACATACGAACCGAGAAGCACCAATAGTATAAAATAAAAAAGCCCTTGCAACAAGGGCTTGCGAAAATACGATTTTTACGGTAGATATACGATAGTATCCGGTCTTAAAACGGTATATCGTCGGCCGGACCGGCCGGCGGAGTATTATCTTGGGCAGTATTTATCGGCTCATCGTGATGAGCATCTCGGCTTTGCGCTTGCCGGCTGTCGAGAACAAGCATATTATCGGCTATAATTTCGGTTACAGTACGCTTATTGCCGTCGCGGTCTTCAAAAGTGCGGTTTTGCAACCGCCCTTCAATAAAAATGCGCGTTCCTTTGTGAACGATTTTTTGAGTAACGTCGGCAAGCCAACGCCATGCAACGACAGAATGCCAATCGGTGCGCTCCTGCGTTGCGCCGTCGCGGTCTTTCCATGATTCGGTTGTTGCGATACGGAATGTGGCAACGGGCACTCCGCTCGGCGTATGATTGATTTCCGGGTCTGCCCCAACATTGCCAATCAGCATGACCTTGTTAAGCGAACGTGTCATAATCTTCTCTCCTCAATAAACTGAATATGGCCTCACAAAACAGCACTCGCGCACCATTATCTAATGGGGCACGAGGCAAAATATACAATTATTCGCAAATAGCAACATGGAATTTCTCATAGCGGAAAATTTAACCCGCATCATGCGTTTTTTTTGCAGATTCTTTTGCAACTTTTACCGCTATCTGACGCTGAACGTCGGGGCGGTCATAGAAGCCCGATTTAATGCGCCCGCGTATTTTCTCGAAATTATCAGCCGATGCGCCCGACTCGCTTAGCTTGCGGGCAGCGGTGGATATTTCCACGCTATCGCTACGCTGACGCTCGTCGGCAACCGAGGTGTTATTGCTTGCCGCGGCGCGGGAAGCGCGCGAATATTCGGCATTTGCCGAGTGTCGGACTTTATCAACTGATGAAAGCGGCATAATGTTCTTTACGGTTGTTGCGAATATAATATAAGCGCACGTTGTTTTGTAAGGTCGCGCAAACGCTCGGAAGCATCTGCGGTCATTTTTTGTATCTTTACGTTTAAGTCGTTGTTTTTGTGCTGAATACGGTCAAATATAGCGAAAAAATCTTCGTTTTGCGGTCGTGCGCCTTCTTTCCGTTCGTAGAATTGCTCGTTAAGCTCGGCAATCAAATTTCCACGTTGCTTGTACAGTTCGTTCACCGTATCAATTTCTCCGTCGTTAAGCCTTGATTTTTCCTCAAAAACAGAGGCTATTTTGTCCGTAATCTGCTCAATGCGCCCGATAAGAGCAAGCATATCGGCATTATACTTTTGCATCTGTAATCTGACCTTGTTCGAGCGAACCGGCAATTAAGCGCGATATTTTCAGTGCAAGGTCGGAAGGGAGCTGTTGCAACACTTCCTTTGTTTCCGGATTGATAAGGCGCAGAACCATAGACTGCGTTTGCGAATCGATAGAGAATTCAAATGCAACATTGGCTAATTGCAAGGAGTTTTTAAGCGATTGCGACAGCGAAGAAAAGTCTAATTTTTTCTCTTTTGCAGATGCGCCGTCAGTCGCTTCGGACTTTTTTTCTCCTTGAGCAGCTTGGTCGTTATGCGCGTTATCCGGCTGTTTGTTCTGCCATTCCGGCATAAACAAATCGGTGCCCGACATACGTTGCCGATTGCCGTCGGTACGGGTGTCGCCGGCTTGTATGATTGTAAGTTGCGTCGCGCTTTGCAGAGGCGTAATCGTCATGGCCTATACCTTTTTTCCGTATTAGAAAATCATCGAATTAATACGTGAAGCCGTTGAGCAATGCTGTCTGATTCTGTGCTTTAAGATAAAGCTCCTGCATCTTTTGATATTCTTTCCGCAGGCTTTCCGCTTGTGAGTCTATACGTTTTTGTACTTCTTTTGTTCTATTGGTAACTGCTGTAATCTGCGTTCTGAGCGAATCTGTCCGCGTGGCAATTGAGCCGTCCGAGCCGGTTAAGCCTGCTATGGAGTTTTTAATTTTTTCTGCAAAACCGTCGGCTGAAACGAACAAATCGGCTACTTTCTGCGGGTTGCTTTGCAAAAGGTCTTTCAGCATATCTTTTTTTGTTACCGAAAGCGTTCCGTTTGTAGCCACGGTAATGCCCGCATCGGCAAGGAATTTGGGTGAGTCGGGCGAAGCCGTCGTGGTAACTTCACGCCCGAACAATCCGCGCAACGAGCTTAATAACGAGCGCAAGGTAGTGTCGCCTCGCATTTGCGCAGAACTACCCAAGAAAGAAACAACATCGTTAAATGCGGACAGTAACGGAGCAATAACCGAATCTGCAACGCCGTCCGAATCACTGCTGACCGTTACGGAAACAGGCTGGTCGGCTGCATCTTGTGCTTTTAAGAACGAGAACGTAATTCCGGGTAAAATATCCGAAGGTTCATTGGAGTCGCGTGTAACCTCTACGCCGTTAACCGTCGCTTTGGCACTTAAATCTGCATAGTCTGCAACGCGGTAGCCGGCGGCGGCTCCGGTTGAAAGTGTTCTTGTTGCCGTATTTGGATTTAGTGCAGCTGTTGTTATGCCTATATCGGCGAGTGCGTCGCCGTCCGAGAAAGTAATTTGATTGCTTGCTCCGGTGCTTTTAGCCGCAAACGTCAAGCGCCCGGTCGTGGTCGTATCCTTGATAAAAACAGCATTTATCGTTGTGTCGTCGGCACTATTTAACGCGGTTGCGATACGTTTCAATGCGGTTTCGTTAGTATCATCGGCCGCAAATGTAACCGATACACTTGTTCCGCCCACATCTATAGTCTTGGTATCGCCCGCGTAAGCGTAGGCATCGGCGAGAGTTTTTCGGCTGCCGATTAATGCGTCGGCACTTGCTAATCGCTCAACTTTTACGGAAACGGCTCCCGGTACAGCCTCGTCGGAGCTTGTAACGCCCAATACAGTCGTATCGGACGAAGTTGCTTTGTACCGGGCAAACTTAGAGTTTGCTCCTTCTTGCTGCAAATCGTCAATTCTTCCTTGCAGCGTTTGTAATTTCGAGTTTAATTGATTAAGAAATACTTGGCGCGACTCAAGAACAGTTTTCTTGTTGTTCAAAGCATCAATGTCGGGTTGCTTTGTTCTGCGAAATGCCTCGAGCAACATATCCGTATTAGACTGTCCGGTCTGCGAAAAACCGTTGCCTACCGAAAGTGCCGTGCCAAGAAGATCTGCCATTGTATTACCTATTGCAAAATGACACGTTAATTAGTCTATATTGAATGCCTGTGCCCAAGTTGTGCGCAGATTTTGAATGATATTTATCGCTTCCGAAGTATTGCCGCGATTAATACAAGTTTGGCAATATTCGTATAATCTGTAAAGGCGCATTGCAGGTTCGTCATAATCGAAATTCAGCGAATTTATAAGCTCGGTCAATATTCTGTTCATTTTTGCCGGATCGTTGCGCTTAGCACTCACAATAAACAAATCATAGGATTTCAGTACTATTTTTTCGGGGCTCCATGAATATACCTCTTGCTCTAAATAGGAGGGCGACTCGCCGCCGTACATTTTTTTTGCCGCTAATGCTTGAACTGCCGTAGGCATAACTTATCCCTTGAAGTTGCGTGTTGATATTCGTCGTAATCGTATTACGAAGTGCTTGTTTTTTCAATTTCTTGCTTATTCGTAACGCGCAAAAATCATACCGATATAACGCTGCGTAACTATCCGCCCTATTATTACGCGCATAGGGAAGGCGGAAAAATCTATCCGCCTTCCCCGTAGCAAAATGTCGCAGTAGTTCGTATATTTTACGAATTATCGCATCAACATCAGGAACGTTTGCGGATTCTGATTCGCTTGCGCCAGCGAAATTACCGAAGTTTGTTGCAAGAATTGCGCTTTAATAAGGTCTAATTGCTCTTTTGCCACATCGGCATCTTCAATTCTGGAAATCGCGGCATTGTAATTTGTAATTTGCGATTTCAGCGATTCCTCTTGGCTCGATAAGCGATTGTTCAAACCGCCAAGATACGACGCAACCTTGTTGACATTGTTCAAAGCACTCGATAAACTCGTCAGTGTATTAATGATATTTACCGAACTGAATACACCGAGATTGCTACTGCTGACCGAAGATAAACTTTGCAGATTAAGTCCGGTTACGCCGGCGAAATTTGCACCCGTCGTGCTTAATAAGAAAGAGCCGTCAATATTGAAATTCGTGGCACTCGAACCCGTGTCAAGTCCGACTTGTAATGTCAGCAAAGAGTTTGATGCATTATATCCGATAACGAAATCGGCTGTAAATGTTCCGCTGAGCAGCTGTTGTCCGCCGAATACTGTGGAGTCAACAACCGTTTGAATTTGCTCGCTTAACCGGAAAGCGGCTTTTGCAAGTGCGATTTTCTCATCGGTACCCAATGCACCCGACGAAGCAGTCGAGGCCGCGTCTTTTATCTGCGTCAGAAGATTATTGATATTGTCTAATCCGTCTTGCGCGATATTGGCCGTGTTCGCCGCGTCGCCTACGGCATTGAGTGCCGCACGAAGCGAGCCGTTGCGTGCCGCCAATGAGCGCGACGTAATATAACCTGCTACGTCGTCTGCCGCCGAATTGATACGTTTGCCTGTCGAAAGGCGTAATTGGCTGCGAGCGATGATTTGGCTCGATGTCTGTAATGATGTGTAAGCGTTTTCGGCAGGAGTATTCGTCCTGATCCGTGCCCCGTTCGAGATTGCTGCTGGCATAGTTCTAACCTCCGTGTAGAAAAATTATTGTCGGGCATCCTGCCGTTATTATGTGTATCCAAAATCAGTTTTCGGCTGTTTTTTTCTAAACTTTAGAGTAATTTATCTTTTTGCGGTAAAAAAACGATACGACACCTTGTAAAAATGTAATTTTGAAGCTGAATGTTACGATTCTTCTTGATACCGATTTGCTCAACTGCTTGGAAATTACAAAAATCTAAAACTATATGATTGACCTGCGAAGCGACACCGTTACCGTTCCCACACCCGATATGCGCCGCGCAATGGCCGAGGCACGCGTAGGCGACGATGTATATGGCGAAGACCCGACTGTTAACGAATTGCAAGAATATGCCGCGGAATTGCTTGGCAAAGAGGCGGCTCTTTTCGTTCCAACCGGCGTTATGAGCAATCAAATCGCAATTGCACTTCATACGCGGCGCGGCGACGAAGTTATAGTGGAAAGTGAGTCGCATATTTTTCACTATGAAACCGCCGCACCGGCAATGTTGTCCGGCGTTCAGTTGAATTGCGTACCGTCGTCAAGCGGCGAACCGGATATAGAAAATTTGCAGATGGCAATACGTCCGGGCGATTATTATTTTCCGAGAACGGCACTAATTTGCCTCGAGAATACGCATAACAGGCATGGCGGCTCTGTTTTATCGCTCGAATATATTCGTCAGGTTTCGAACATTGCGCGAATGAACGACATTGCCTGTCACTGCGACGGTGCTCGACTTTGGAATGCCTGCGCTGCATCGGGTATCTCGGCCGCAGATTATGCCGCGAATTTCGATACAATTTCTGCATGCCTTTCCAAAGGCTTGGGCGCACCGGTCGGCTCTCTGCTTGCCGGTACGAAAGTACATATAGAAGCCGCACGAAAATATCGCAAAATTTTTGGCGGCGGAATGAGGCAAACAGGAATTTTAGCCGCAGCCGGACTTCATGCACTTAAATTTCACCGTGATTTTATGCCTTACGATCATGAAAATGCACGGTTATTTGCCTGTAAATTGGCTGAAGCAGGTATTAATATTAACCCAAATTCAGTGCAAACAAACATCGTATTGTTTGAAGTAGAAAATACCGCAAGTTTAATTGCAGAATGTAGCAAGCGCGGAGTTTTAATTTCATCGGGCAGGCCGGGCGTAGTACGCGCCGTATTCCATTTTCAAATTAACCGCACCGGCACTATTGCCGCGGCCGATGCTACAATAGATGCAATACGGCAATAGGTTTCTACGCTATGCCCCTATTTTCGATATATTTCGCGCATCGTGCTAATAGCCTAATCCGCGAAGTGTCGCTTTGCGCTCGCGCCAATGTTCGCGCACTTTCACAAAAAGCTCGAGAAATACGGGATGTTCCAAATGTTCCTCTGCTTTTTTCCGTGCCGATGCGCCTATTTCCTTGATTTTCGTACCCTTCGCACCGATGAGAATTTTCTTTTGCGATTCACGCTCCACTATAATATCGGCGGCTATATACCACTTGCCGCGCTCGCGCTCGCGAAATTCGGCTATTGCTACTTCAACTGAATAAGGAATCTCATCGTCAAAAGCCATAAACACGGTTTCGCGTATAAGTTCGGCCACAAAAAAGCGTTCTGTGCGGTCGCTGAGTTGTTCCGGGTCATAACCGAATTCGCCTTCCGGCAAATATCCTGTAATAACGCCCAGCATATCCTTCACGAATTTGTCCTGCAATGCCGAAATTGCGAATAATTCGCAAAAAATATTCATTCTGCGAAACTCGTCCATCATAGGCAGGGCGATTTTCTTATCGTCCAGAGCGTCCATTTTGTTGAGTGCCATAAATATCGGCTTGCTGACGGCCGCAAGAGCCTCACGAAATTCCTGTGTGAGAAAAGAATAGGCCGGTTTGCCAAGCGAAACATCAACCACAACCAAAACAGCATCGGCAGATTCGAGTGAAACTCGAACGTTCTCCATCATTGAACGATGCAGTTCGTAACGCGGCGTAAGAACGCCCGGCGTATCAAGAAAAGTCATTTGCGTATTACCTTCGGTATAAACGCCAAGTACGTTTTTGCGTGTTGTCTGCGGCTTGGGCGTAACGATCGAAAGTTTTGTGCCGATTATGGCGTTCATCAGTGTTGATTTGCCTACGTTCGGCCGTCCGATAATGGCAATGCAACCGTAGTGTTTCTCTTGGTCGGGCATAGAGTTAATGAAAAATTCTATCGTATAATTGTAAATGGCAATGTTTCGGAGTGTTTATCGCACACAATCCGCAAATGATACGCGCCCGCCGCAAGATTTTCTATAGGCAACGCATTCTCTCCGGCATTTAATTTTAACTTTTGCGTAAAAACTTCTTTGCCGGAGCTGTTCATTATACGAATCGAAATTTCGGAGGAAACGGATAGAAACAGCCGAAGACGTGCCGATTGTTCGGCCGGATTAGGCAATATTTCTGCCGTAAATTCGCGCGGCGTTGTTTCATTAACACCGTTAGAAGATTTTACGGTAATAGTTTTTTCCGCTACGCTTGTGCAACCGTTCTGCGCCGTAAATGAATAGGATATTTTATGAACGCCGGCACCGGCAGTTTTTGGATCGAAAGTATTTCCCGATACACCTTTGCCGGCAAATACGCCGCCGGACGGTTCGCCTGCAAGAGATATTGCATTGTCGGAAAGTGAAATTTCATCGGGAAGTCCTATGATTTGCACATCGGGCTTCGGAAGCGAAGTAACCGCGAATATTGCTGTTTTCCAAGTGCAATTTGCGGAATAAGACAACTCGGCGGAATATTCGCCGGATTGCTTTGCGAAGTAAATGCCCGTCGCAGCGTCTGGAATCAACACCCCGTTTCTGAACCAACGATAGTCGTATTGCAAAGTTTCTTGTGCTGTTGCGGTAAGCCGCAACGAATCGCCGTTGCAGAAAGTATTTACACCTATTCCCGATATGATTTGCGGAGTAACCGAAGGGCAGGAATCGGTTGTCAAGCGCAGTATTGAGCCGCTATGAACCGCAACGAACAATTCTCCGTTCGAGTTTTGTCCGAACGTAGAGAACGCCCCCTTAAACTTACCCAGAAATTCAGTTTGGAATTTTCCGTCATCATTTCGTTTTGCAGCCCAAATGTTACTTGTGCAGAAATCTGCAAAGAAGTACCAACCTTTTAATTTATCCCAAAGTTTTCCGCGATAAACATAGCCTCCCGTAACCGAACATCCTGCGTCGCGGCCATATTCATAAATCGGAAAAACATAACTGCTTTTATCGCCGCAACCGGATGTATTAAACTCGGAATTGCCCTCGTAGCATCGCCAGCCGTAATTTTCGCCGCCTTTGCTGTTTGCCGGTTGAAAATCTATTTCTTCGAATTTCCCTTGCCCTACATCGGCTATCCACATATCGCCGGTTGTGCGGTCGAATGAGAATCGCCACGGATTGCGCAACCCCCAAGCCCAAATTTCGGGTGCAAAATCGGGATTATTAACAAAAGGGTTGCTTGCCGGAACAGCATAATTTTTTCCGTTTTCCGAACGGTCTACGTCAATCCGCAGTAATTTTCCGAGCATACTTTTGCGATTTTGTCCGTAATTATTAGGGTCGCCGCCGCCGCCGCCGTCGCCGAGCGCGATATACATATACCCGTCCGGGCCGAAGCAAATTTGCCCGCCGTTATGATTTGATGACGGCTGTTTGACGGTGAGCAACAATGTTTCGCTGCCGGGGTCGCCTATGTTTGCCGAATCGGGTTTAACCCGAAAGCGTGATACTCGTGTATCGCCGGATTTGTCGGTATAATCAAGATAGAAATATCCGTTTTCGGCAAATTTCGGATGGAAAGCCATTCCGAGCAGACCTTGTTCATTGCCGCTTTGGCCGACGCGGTCGGTAAGAGTAATAAACGGTTCGTCGTTGAATTTTCCGTCCGGATTCAGAATATAAATCTGCCCGCGTTGAAGTACAACAAATAATCGTGCGTCGCTTGCCGAAGCAATATCCGTAATCTTTGTTTTGGCATCTGCAAAAGGCTCGAGCTTTAGCGTAAACGGCTGTGCCGAAAGGTAAATACAGCCTATAAGCAAGAATGAAAGCGTAAGTGTTGTAAAATGGCGCATAATTACTTCTCCGGGAATATAGAAAATTTCAAACGAGTTCTTCTACGGTAAGATTAGTATTTGTATAAATACAAATATCTCCGGCAATACGCAAAGATTCTTCGGCTATTTCGCGGGCGGACAGTAGCGTGTGGGAATATAAAGCTCGTGCCGCCGCAAGCGCGTAGGCACCGCCCGAACCTATAGCAACTATATTGTCGTCCGGTTCTATAACGTCGCCTGTTCCGCTTACGAGAAGCATTTTTTGCGTATTCATAATCACCAGCATTGCCTCGAGGCGGCGCAAATATCGGTCTGTACGCCAATCTTTGGCAAGTTCTATGGCCGAGCGTTCCAAATTGCCGCGGTGAGCCTCTAATTTTTCTTCAAAACGTTGCAACAGCGTGAAAGCGTCGGCCGCCGCACCTGCAAATCCTGCAAGTGTAGAATTATTATGAAGAAGGCGCACTTTACGGGCAGACTGTTTCATAATAGTTGCGCCGAAACTGACCTGCCCGTCTGAGGCCATGGCGGCTTTGCCGTCGCGCAAAATCCCTACTACCGTTGTGGCACGTATTATTTGTGTGCTTTTATGTTTCATTGATTAAGAGAAGTGTATGTATTGTAATTCTATGCCGGTGGCGTTTGTTCGGGTTGTTGGCGATGCAACGGCGGAATAGTGAGTCCGTCATTTGTTTGTTGCTCACGGGCGGCCGCTTCTATCTCGCGCTTGCGAACGCCTGAAACTATGTAGAATACCACAATCATCACTGCACCCCCGAAAATTGCAAGTGAAACGGAAATAAGAAATGCTTTAAAAAATGCCGCAAAAATATCGCCCTGATTATTTAGATAATACAAGAGAAAAGCGACCAGGCCGCCAAGAATTGCCACGCGGAACAGCGTTTTGATAGGGTAATCGCTGTACGACGGCTTTCCGTGCTCTTTATCTTTCTTTTTCTTGGCCATAACGTATTATATTCATATCTGAAGCATAAAATTTCACACGGATTCGGACATTGCCGCCGGCGGTTGCGGAGGATTGGGCGCAGAAGCCGAGCGCATCAAGGAAGCCTGCACGCTCAACGGCATTGTGCTTAATAATTTTGCACGAATAACGCTTGGAGTTTCGCCTAAAAGAAGCGAATGAACTCCCGTGAACATAACACGCATCAGCGATATTTCCTCGTTATGCAATAAGCGCAATTTATCGCCTATAGGCAACCAAACTATATTTGCCATGAGGATTCCCCACATTGTAGCGATGAAAGCGACTGCGATGTGACGAATCAGAATATTCGGGTCGCTTCCGGCACTTGCCAAAGTTGAAATCAATCCCATTACGGTACCTATAATTCCCATTGTTGGCGAATATCCGCCCATTTTTGTAAAAAGCCCGATGTTGGAATTATGTCGTTCGGTCATAAAGTCCATATCGTTTTCCGCAGTTTGTAATAGTATCTCGGGCGATGCACCGTCGATGGCCGATTCTATGAGTTTGCGAAGAAACGGATGATGAACCTCGTCAAGGCGTTTTTCCAATCCCAGAATTCCGTCGCGTCGCGATACCGTAGAAAGGAAAATAATTTGATTGATAATGAGAAGTGTGTCGTATCTACGCGGAAAAAACGCTATGCTTAACAGCTTGGGAATACGAAGTATGTGCCCGACCGAAGTTCCGGCCAATGCCGCCGCAAACGTTCCGCCGAATACTATCATCATAGCCGGCATCAAGAACAATGTTTCAAATTCGCCGCCTTCGAGAATATAAGCCCCGAAGATAGCGAACATTCCAAGTGCAATACCGAGTAAAGTGCTGAATTTCATAGGTGCAAAATAGCGTTCCTGCGGTACTTGTCCAAATAATTTAACGAAAATTATGTTGCAAATGAAAGTGCCGCGCCCACCGTTATACACACAAAGTTTTGTCGTTGGCGTTTTTTTTCGGATTTTTGCGGCAGAAATAACAATTGTGATATGTTGCGGGGCGTAGCGCAGCCCGGTTAGCGCGCCTGCCTTGGGAGCAGGAGGTCGCGAGTTCGAATCTCGCCGCCCCGACATCGAAAAAGCCCTAAATCTTTGTGGTTTAGGGCTTTCGCTTTTTTATCCGCCTTGATTTTATTGTGCTTTTTGCGTTCATATCCGAATTAAACGCAAAAACATCAATGCTTTATGAACTTATGTATCGTTTTTACTCCGTCCGCATCTGTTATTTGCAGAAAATGCGCCCCTTGCGGAATACCGCCAAGGTTAATGTATGAATAGCCTCCGTCTAATTGTGCCTCGAACTCAACCATGCCAAGTGCCGAAATAATAGCAATCGAGCCGCTTGCATACGGATATTTTACAGTCAAAAAATCACCGGCCGGATTCGGACTTATTTCCACGCTGTTTTGTTGCTCGTCAACCGACGTAACACCCACATTTGCCGTAAAAATTATAGTGTCTATAACATTTGCCGACATTACATCGTGAATCATCACTTTAACGAAGCCTGTACCGGACATGACCTCACCCGTTTCGTTCTTGGGTTTGACGGCAAGTTTTAATAATCCCTGCATATATTCCGGTGCCGTCTTTTTTGCAATTTTCATCGTTTTTACTTTTCCGAACAATTGTACGAAATCGAGGCATATCTGATTATCGCACATAGAAGGTTGCCATATATCGGGCAATGTTGTTTGGCCAAGCGTCCAATTTGTGTTGAAATCCTCGTCTGTGGTATTGAGGAAGTGAACCGATATTTCAAGTTGTTCCATATCGTCGCTCCATACTCCGGTAACTTCTTTGGACGGTGTTATCGAATATCGCTGGGCGAATACTTCCAAGTTATTGGAAAGTCCGAGAATAAATGCGGCGGCGGTAAGGTGCAGTAAGAAGATTTTCATGGCTGAATCTCCTGTGAGAAAATATAAAAGAAACAATGTGTCGTTGCAGTAATGCACATAGTGCAAAACAAGTGCGAACTATTTGTAAACGTCTACAAAAATATGGCTTTTTCGTCGTACTTACGTCTTTTTATTCACTGTTGGCAAAAAAAATACATGGATATTTTCACGATATTACCCTTTGGCACAAAGCGAAATGTGTCAATCAAGTCGAGTGCGTTTCCGGTATAAAGATTATCGCTTGTTTCCCGCTGTTTGCCGCGATATTTAGTAAGTTTGTCCGTCTGACTCAAAAAAGCATATAATTCTCGTTTAAAAACGCCCGCTTGTAAAGTTTTATGTCCAATTATTTGATTTTCGGCGCAACATCTGCAATAGCAACGGAGCTCGCACGCTTGCTGGCAAAACGTGGCGATAAATTTATTCTTGTAGGGCGAAACGCAGATAAACTCTCGGCAGTTGCCGCAGATATTTCCACGCGAGGCGGCAATATAGCCGGAGCTCTTACTGCCGATTTAGCCGACATTTCCACGCACTGCGCATTGTTTGCGGAAGCAAGACAGCGGCTTGGCAACATTGATTGCGTAGTAATAGCTCACGGAACATTACCCGATGCGGAACGCGCCGATTCCGATGCCGACTACGCTCTCGAACAATTTGCCGTAAATGCAACAAGTGCTATTTCTTTGGGAATTAGGGCGTCAACCGAAATGCAGCGCGTCGGGGCAGGTATGATTGTCGTTATCGGTTCGGTGGCTGGAGAGCGCGGGCGGCAGTCGAATTATCTGTACGGCGGTGCGAAGGGTGCGGTCGACATTTTCTTTCAAGGCTTACGCAACAGATTATACAGCAATAATATACACGTTTTAACCGTAAAACCGGGATTCGTGGATACGCCTATGACGGCACATCTTCCCAAAAACTTTTTATTTGCTTCGCCGTCGAAAGTTGCAAGCAATATACTGCACGCTATGGACAAACGCCGCGACGTATTGTTTGCGCCGTGGTTCTGGCGTTGGATAATGCTTGTTGTACGCTTAATTCCGGAAGGTATTTTCAAAAAACTTAAGCTTTGAAATATGCAGGACATCAGCGCGATAACAGCCGAACATCTTCAAAAACGTTACAAGCAACGCACCGTAGTAAATGACGTATCGCTATCGGTTAAGCAGGGTGAAGTAGTAGGTTTGCTTGGCCCGAACGGTGCCGGCAAAACCACTTCTTTTTATATGATTGTAGGAATGGTCAAGCCTACAAAAGGATCTGTCAAACTCGACGGTGCGGATATTACGGGCAAGGCAATGTATCGTCGTGCTCGGCTGGGACTTAGCTATTTGCCGCAGGAGCCTTCGATTTTTCGAAAACTCTCGGTTGAAAACAATATAAAAGCAATTCTGCAACTTCAGAAACTGCGCCGTGCCGAGCGCAAAGAGCGTCTTGAACAATTACTCGAAGATTTTCGCATTACACGCATTCGCAAGAGTATGGGCTATATGCTTTCCGGCGGCGAACGTCGCCGTTGCGAAATTGCGCGCGCAATTGCCGCCAATCCGAAATTTATCTTGCTTGACGAGCCTTTTGCCGGTATAGACCCGATTACCGTAGAAGAAATTATGACGCTTGTACGCAAACTCAAAGACCGCGGCATAGGCGTACTGATTACCGACCATAATGTGCATGAAACACTATCCATAACCGACCGCGCTTATATTTTAATTGACGGAAATATATTTTGCTCCGGCACTGCCGAAGATATTTCCAATAACGCAGAGGTTCGCAAACGCTACCTCGGCGAAACGTTCAAATTAGAACGTTACGAGTAAGGCTTGTTGCGGCAAGCATTTAGAATAATATGAACAATAGCGGAAAATATCAATACAAAAATTCAATTTTACTGAAAAACAAGCTGCAAAACTTGTAATAAAGTTTATGAGCAAACAAGTGGCTTATCAACTGGCAGACGAAAAATACGCCAAAGACATTTTGATAGCGGCAGAGGAAGAAATAAAATACCTAACCAAAAAGAACGGTAAGAAGTAATGGAATTACAATTAGAGAATTTAAAATATCAGGACACCGCTATTCAGGCTGTCATTAAAGTGTTTGACGGAACAGAGAAAAACACCTTTGACAACGCTTGCATCGAGGGCATACGTTCTAATTTTTGCAAACTAACTGCTTTGCAGTTAGCCGACAATATCAAAGCTATTGCAAAAGAAAACAGCATTGACGAAGAAACGGCAAAGTATTCAGCCGACAACGACCTTTGCATTGAAATGGAAACCGGAACAGGTAAAACACTTGTTTACATCAAGACTATTTACGAGCTATACAAACACTACGCTTTTACCAAATTCATCATACTTGTTCCGTCAATTGCAATCAGACAAGGAACATTGGGAACATTCAAAACTTTTGAAAAGCAATTAGAAAGCATTTACGGTTTTAAAGTTTCGGCTTTCGACTATGACAGTAAGAAGTTGAATAAAGTAACCAACTTCATTGAAGAACAGCATCCGCAAGTTATGATTATGACAACGGCTGCATTTGCTTCTGACGACAGAATATTAAACAGAACTCAAAGAGAAGATTTGTTTAATAATCTCCCATACATTGACGCTATTGCCAAAGTGCGACCAATCGTTTTTATGGACGAACCACAGGAGGGAATGGACAGCGACAATATGATGGAGCGTTTAAAAACTCTTACAGCAGAAGAAAGAAAAGAGCGATACAGCGAAAAAGTAGATGACCGAGAAAAAACCATCTTCAAAACACTTGACCCTCTTTTCAAAATACGTTATTCGGCAACACACAAAACGGTTAAAAATCTTTTGTATCGTCTAACTCCTTACGATAGCTACAAACAAGGGCTGGTAAAGAAAATTGAAGTGCTGACCGTAACAGAGAAAAACGATGAAGCAACAATTAAAATTGAACTTACAGCAACTCAAAACGGGACAAGCGAACCAAAGGCAAAAGTAAAAGCGTGGAAGTTGAAAGCAGGGAAATTTGTTTTTGAAGAAACAAGTTGGTTGAAAGTTGGCGACAATCTGGGAGAGAAAACGAATAACCCAAGTTATTTGAATTACAAAATTGAACGCATCAACAAGAGTTTAAAAACGCAAAAATGGAGCATCACTTTTACCAATGGCGTTGAACTTTTTGAAAAACAAGCATCAGGTAACGTTGAAAATATTTGGGCTTTACAGTT
>JAANMT010001870.1_pt1 | contig 19219 bp, 16 predicted proteins | sample 7279711 | NCBI WGS metagenome assembly JAANMT01 (sample SAMN14094538, study PRJNA606508) | bioreactor metagenome | isolation source: A lab-scale SPAN reactor treating ammonium-rich wastewater day 1 | place: Ireland: Galway | collected 2017-01-16 | reverse complement strand
CGATGGAAGCTTTAAGAATCGATCTCTGGACCAAAGACATGCCCGTAGACCAGATGAAAATGTTTCTTCACCAAATCCTTGTTTCTTTGGCAAACACTTACGAACGTGCTACCGGAGAAGAAGATGTTGCAAAATGGATGGAAGAAATGGCCGAGCAGTTCGCGGCGAAATCTGCGATAAAAATGTAGAGATGCCCATAGCTATTGGCCTCTGGCTTATGGCAGCTTAAATTTTAATAACATGCAAATAGGATAAGCGAAAAGCCATTTGCAATAAGCAATACAATTATGAACTTCAATACAAAAGTAATTCACGGTGGGCAACACCAAGAATCAGCGACAGGATCGGTAAATGTGCCTGTATTTTTAACTTCAACTTTTGCGCAGAAATCTCCGGGAATCCATTCCGGTTACGAATATTCCCGCGCCGCGAATCCTACACGACAGGCTCTGGAAGACAGTTTGGCAAGCATTGAAAACGGTGCGAGAGGTTTGGCTTTCGGTTCCGGTTTGGCAGCGATCGACTGTGTTTTAAAATTACTGAATCCGGGTGATGAAGTAATTGCGGTTGATGACCTTTACGGCGGAACTTACAGAATGTTTACCCGTTTATTTGAAAAATATCAGCTGAAATTTACTTTCGTGAATTTTGACGATGTTTCTAAAATCTCAGATTTAATTACCGATAAAACCAAACTGATATGGCTCGAAACGCCAACCAATCCGCTCATGAAACTGGTGGATATCAAAGCGGTAACCGATCTGGTAAAAGGAAAAGAAATTCTGGTTGCGGTCGACAATACTTTTGCCTCACCTTATCTGCAGCTTCCTTTAGATCTGGGTGCTGATATTGTAATGCATTCCGCGACAAAATATCTCGGTGGACATTCCGATGTTATTGCAGGAGCACTGATTGCCAAAACTGCCGAACTTGGCGAAAAACTTCACTTCATCCAGTTTGCAAGCGGTGGAATTCTCGGTCCTCACGATTCTTATCTTGTTTTGAGAGGAATTAAAACTCTGGCTTTAAGAATGCAGCGTCATTCGGACAACGGTATGGAAGTCGCTAAATATTTAGAAAGTCATCCTGCGGTTGATAAAGTGATTTATCCAGGTTTAAAATCTCACCCCCAACATGATCTGGCGAAAAAACAGATGAAAGATTTCGGCGGAATGGTTTCCTTTACGTTTAAATCAGGTAAAAAAGAAGACGCCATTAAGTTTTTAGAAAAAGTAAAAGTTTTCACTTTAGCTGAATCTTTAGGCGGTGTTGAATCTTTGGCAAATCATCCGGCTTTGATGACGCATGCTTCCATTCCTGAAGACAAACGCGCTGAACTGGGAATTACCGACGATTTGGTAAGATTAAGTGTTGGTATTGAAGACAAAGATGATCTGATTGCCGATCTGGAAAGAGCGTTTTCTTAATCTCATTTTCATTAATAAATCTCGCAGAATTTGCAGATTAAGCTGATTAATAAATCTGCTCAACCTGTATAATCTGCGAGACTTTTCTAAACTTATCGATATGACTGATTTTCAAAAATACATCCAGCGTTATCTCGATTTAATCCCGTCGCAAAACTGGATTGAAGAGATGAAGATTTCCGGGACGAAAACCCTGGAAATTTACGACAGTTTAACTCCGGAACAGGCAGAATATGCTTACGCCGAAGGAAAATGGACTTTGAAAGAACTGCTGCAGCACCTCATCGATGCGGAAAGAATTTTTGCTTACCGTGCATTACGATTCTCAAGAAAAGACAAAACCGAACTTGCCGGCTGGGATGAAGAACTTTATGCAAAACATTATCCCAAAGAAAGAAGTTTAAAAAGTCTGATGGATGAGTTTGAAAGTGTTAGAAAATCATCTCTGATATTTTTTGAAAACTTAAATGCAGAACAGTTGGCTGAATCGGGTGTCGCAAACGGGAATGAAATTTCCGTGGAAACCTTAGGAAAATTAGTAGTCGGTCATAATATTCACCATCTGAATATTATCCGCGAAAGATATTTACAGTCGTAAGGTAAATTTGATCATAAACATCAATAGGAACGGGCTTTAGCCCGTTTATTTATTAAAATGAGCATTGGCTTTAGCCGAAACTTATTTAAAGAATTACAAAACATGAACTGTCCCTGCTGTTCCGGAAAAACATACGAAGATTGCTGCAAACCTTTTCACAACGGAGAAAAACACGCTCCAACTGCGGAAGCGTTGATGCGATCACGGTTTTGCGCTTTTGCGGTTCCCAACGGAGCCTATTTAATGGAAACTACTTTGCCTTCCAAGCGTAAATTTTACAATAAAAAAGATTTACAGGAATGGGGAGAAATAAATGAGTGGACCAAACTCGAAATCATCAGAACACCAACTTCTGATCAGGTGGAATTTAAAGCGTATTACACCGATGAAAACGGCAAAAAGCAGCTTCACCACGAACATTCGCTTTTTAAAAACGTCAATGGAAGATGGTATTATTTTTCCGGGAAGTTTTTAGACTGAACTACTGATCCGTTTTCGCGTTTCCTTTTCTGCCTTAAAACATACAGATAAAGGCTTTCAACTTTCGTTCTTGCCCAATCGGTTTTCCTTAAAAACTTCAGAGAAGAATTTATACTCGGATTATCGGTAAAACATTTAATATTGATCTGCTTTCCCAAATCTTCAAACCCTCCATAATATTCGACCAATTCCTCTAAAATTGCATCCAGGCGCTTTCCATGAAGAGGATCTTTCTGTTTCTGTTCCATAATGCCGTAAAATTACTCATTAGAATTTATTTATACGGAATACGGTCGAAATTCATTATTTTTTGTCCTTACATTTGGAAAATGGACGTTTAAAAGACGCCATTATATTCACTAAATATTTCTGAAAATGAAAATTCTGCATACCGCCGACTGGCATTTGGGTAAACGCCTTGACCGATTTTCAAGACTTGAAGAACAGGTTTTGGTGATGAACGAAATCGTAGAAATTGCCGATTCGCAAAAGGTAGATTTGGTTTTAATCGCGGGTGATCTTTTCGACAATTTCAACCCAAGTGTTGAAGCCACTGAACTTTTCTATAAAACATTAAAAAGGCTTTCATTAAATGGAAAGCGACCGGTTGTGGCAATTTCCGGAAACCATGATTCGCCCAATCTTATTGATGCACCCGATCCTTTGGCCCGCGAATGTGGAATTATCCTCATCGGTCATCCAAAAGCTGAAGTCAGTCCGTTTGAAGTGGAAGGTTTTAAAATTAAACAGTCTGCCCCGGGTTTCATTGAAATTCAGATGAAAAATCAGGATTTTCCCGTGCGAATTCTTCATACTCCTTACGCGAACGAAATCCGTCTGAAGGAATATTTCGGGGGGAATAAGGAAGAAGGACTTAACAATGTTTTAGCCGAAAACTGGAAAAATCTGGCTGCTAAATATTGCGATGAAAACGGGGTAAATCTTCTCATGGCTCACCTGTACATGAATAAAAAAGGCGCTCCACTCCTCGAAGAACCTGAAGGAGAAAAGCCCATCAAAATTGGGAATGCGGATTTAATTTACTCAGATATCATTCCGGCCCAGATACAGTACACGGCTTTGGGCCATCTCCATGGTTGTCGAAATATCGGAACCGAAGAAAAACCTGTTCTGTACTCTTCTTCCCCACTTTGTTACAGTTTCAGTGAGGCCGGACAGACCAAATATATTTCAATCATTGAAGCGCAGCCGAATCAAAATGTTTCTTTTCAAAAAATTCCTTTGCAAAACGGAAAAAGCTTGGCAAGAAAAACCTTCAATAATGTTGAAACTGCAGTCGAATGGCTTACTGAAAATCAGAATTCTTTCGTCGAACTGACCTTAGAAAGCGAAACATTTTTGACCGCAGATGAAAGAAAACGCATTCATCAGTCCCATCACGGAATTGTCCACTTAATTCCAAAGGTCAGAAATCAGGAATTTAGTGAAAATGAATTGCGCACCGTCAATCTTAATCAGGATATTCAGTCGCTTTTCAAAGATTATTTTAAATCCAAAAATAACGGCCAGGAAGCCAATGAAGACCTCATCGATCTGTTCAACGAAATTAAAAATCTGTAATTCATGATTCCTATTCAACTTACGCTAGAAGGTTTATATTCTTATCAGGAAAGGCAAACCATCGATTTTACAGGACTTACTGAGGCTGGACTTTTTGGAATTTTCGGAGCGGTTGGTTCCGGAAAATCGTCCATTCTGGAAGCGATTTCTTTTGCTTTGTACGGAGAGACGGAAAGGTTGAATGCCCGCGATAAAAGGGCTTACAACATGATGAATCTGAAAGCGAACAGCTCTTTCATGCGCTTCGATTTCATCAATCACGACAATAAAATCTTCCGCGTGGAAAGGGAATTCAAGCGTAATTCAAAGAAATTTGAAGATGTAAAACCCAGTTCTGTAACCTATTACGAGAAGCAAAATGAAAAATGGGTTCCGTTAGATCATTCCGACTGCGAGAAAATTATCGGTCTCAGTTATGCGAATTTCAAGCGTACGATCATCATTCCACAGGGACAGTTCAAGGAGTTTCTGGAATTGGGTGCTGCAGAACGGACTAATATGATGAAGGAAATCTTCAACCTTCAGCAGTACGATCTGCAGAATAATACCGCTGTTCTGACCAGTAAAAACAGATCAGAACTCGATCAGCTTGAAGGTCATCTGAAAGGTTTTGAAGACATTAATGAAGAACATATTTCAGCCCAAAATGAACTGCTGAAAACTGAAAAGCAGAAATTCGAAAACATCAACACTGAATTTAAAAAAGCCGAAGAAACTTACCGGAATTTAAAAAATCTGAAAAGCGATTTCGAGTTACTGAATTCAAAAAAAGAAAACTACAAAAAACTGCTTGACGAGAAGAAAACTTTTGATGCTTTAGAAACCGAAACAGAACTCTATGACAGGATTTTCAGAATTTTCACGCCCCTGATTTCGGAGAAAAACAAACTTTATTCTGAGCTGAAGAACAGGATGGAAGAGCAGAAATCGCATTCTACTGCTTTACAGGAAACCACTAAAAAATTTAATCAGAATAAAGAACAGCTTGAAAAAATCCGGCCTGAATTTGAAGCTTTAGACCAGTCAAAAATTCAGGAAAATGATTTAAAGATTATTCTGCAAATGTTGGGTTATTCATCAGAAATCCAATTACTGAAAGAACGCACGGAAAACGGTTCTGCTAAAGTAAAGGAAGTAGAATCCACGCAGAATTTTAGCAAAGAAAAGATTCAGGAACTAGAAAATAGACTTGGAAAATTAAGGCCCAAAAAGCTCGACAATCATTTACTTCTCAATGCCGGAAACTGGTTTTCGACCAGAAAAAACATTCACGAATCGCTGCAAAAACAAACTGACAAAACAGAAAATTTCAAGGCCGAACTTCAGAGAATAGAAGAAGAAATAAAACCTTTCAACATTGAAACTGATACTTTTCAGCAGGATTTCAATATGAAAATTACTGCTTTGGAAAATCAGAAAAAAGAAATATCAGCCAGAAAAAGTCAGCTGGAAGTTCAGCAGAAACTCGCTCATTTTGCGGACGAACTGCATGATGGGAAATCCTGTCCGCTTTGTGGCTCGCTCGAACATCCTCATATTGTAGAATTTGATGACGTTTCCGCGGAATTGGCTAAAATCCATAAGGAGTTTGAAGAAATAGAACTTCAGCAAAAGGAAATTCAAACCAAAATCTCGGCAGTGGAAAAAATTCTGGAGAGAAAAAAACTTTTTCAGTCACAGCAAGAGATAGAAAACGGCCAGTTACAAACAATAAAGACCGAGCTTGAAAATCATCTGAAAACTTTTATATGGAAGGAATTTAATTGTGAAAACGAAGCAGATTTCAACACCAAAAGAGCCGAATCTTTTGAAATTGAAAAACAAATCGAAGAACTGCAAAAAGTGATTTCAGGCGAGCAGAAAAATCTTGAACAAACGCAGCAGGATCTGAATAAATTCAATAAAGCGCTGGAAGAATTTAAACTGAAAGAGCATGAAGTGGAAACGCAGATTAAAACCAGCGAAACCAATCTCAAAGCTCTAAGTTGGAAGAATTATCAGCAACACACCGTTTTTGAAGTTGAAAAACTGCATTCCGATTTATCAAAACAAAATCTGGAAACAGAGAAACAGTATCAGCGATTAATCGAGGAAGAGCAAGAAATTACGGTAAGTCTGGCTGCGCAAAAATCAACCTTATCTCAGTTGGAAAAGCAGGTTTTGGAACTTAATAAAGAAATTTCCGCAAATGAAATTCAAATTAAAGAGTCTTTAACGCTGCATCAATTCGTCAGTCTGAATGAAATTGAACCTGTTTTGGTCCAGAAAATCAATGTTTCGGAAAACAGAAACCTTATTCAGAAATTCCGGATCGAATTTGAAACCACTAAAAACGGAATTGCAGAACTGGAAACCAAACTTAAAGATTTTCATTTTGATGAAACTCAATTTTCGGAAGTCGAAGCCCAGTTTAAAATCCTGGAAACTGAAAAAAACAACGCAAACAATGCCGTCGTAAAACTCAACACAGAAATCGAAAGACTTCAGAATGAGTTCAGTAAAAAGGAAGGTTTGCTGAAAGATTTATCCAAACTTCAGAAGCGCGCCGAGAATCTGAAAATCATGACTAATCTCTTTAAAGGTGCGGGTTTTGTGCAGTATGTTTCCTCAATCTATCTGCGCCAGCTCTGTGATCATGCAAATATCCGATTTCACCGCATGACGAGAAATCAGCTTAGTCTGCAACTCAACGAAAACAACGATTTTGAGATCATCGATTATCTGAATGAAGGCCGTTGCCGAAGTGTAAAAACGCTTTCCGGCGGTCAGGCTTTTCAGGTTTCGCTGAGTTTGGCGCTCGCTCTGGCCGAAAGTGTGCAGACCAATGCAAAAGCTGATAAGAATTTCTTCTTCATCGACGAAGGCTTCGGAACCCAGGATCTCGAATCGGTAAATGTTGTTTTTGAAACACTTACCAGCCTGCAGAAAGAAAACCGAATCGTCGGAATTATTTCTCATGTTGAAGAACTCAAAGAAAAAATCCCGGTATCACTGAATGTCGTAAAAGATGAGGAAAGAGGAAGTTTGATTGAGGTCGTGTAGAAATTGCACCATTTAATGGAATTCTAAAAAACAATATTTTAAATTTGTTCCTTCAAATCTACATTATGCAAAACCTCATCGATACACTGAAATCCGGCGGAACCATCCTTTATCCAACTGATACCATTTGGGGAATTGGCTGCGACGCGAACAATGTTGAAGCCATCAATAAAATATTTGAAATCAAGAAGCGGGAAAAATCAAAATCAATGATTATTCTGGTGGAATCAGAAAAAAGACTGCAGGATTTGGTGGAAGTCCCTGAGATGGCGTGGGAAATCATGGATTTATCAGAAAAACCCGTGACATTAATTTATGACAATCCTAAAGGTTTGCCAAAGGAAATCCTTGCGGAAGACGGCAGCATCGGAATCCGTCTGGTGAAGGACGACTATCTTAAAAAACTCATCGGAAAACTTAATAAACCTTTGGTTTCAACCTCGGCCAACTTTAGCGGAGATAAATCACCGATGAAATTTGCAGATATTTCCAAGGAAATCATTAATTCAGTAGATGCTGTGGCTGAAGAAAACCACGATAAAATCTCTGAATACTCCGGATCTTCGGTGATCAGAATGTGGAAAGACGGACGCGTAAAAGTCCTCCGCGAATAGTTTATTTATTTTTCTTGTACAGCTTTTCGTAAAGGGAAATCCAATCCTGCGGTGACATCTTTTTTACAAGTTCAGCAATCAGTTCAAAAGGAATATCTTCAGGTTTTTTAAAACGGATACACGATTTTCCCATGTCGAGTTTCTTTTTTGAATGTTTTGGGAACTCAGTAACAAACCAGTCCAAAAGCTCAGGGTCCGCATAAATGCCCATGTGATACAGCGCGACGAAATTTTTCTGCGACGCCAGATTGATGAAAGGCAGCGGTGTATTTGGCGTACAGTGGTAACCGTCCGGATACGTTTCAAAAGGAACGCTCCACCCGATCATTCCGTAACTTAAACCTTCCTGAAATCCCTTCGCAAGATTTTCGGAAACCGTTTTATAAAGTTTTCTGAATGCGCCTCTTCTTTCTTCAGGAACATTTAAAAGATATTCTTCAATGGAATCTGCTGGAATCTGCATGGTTTATTTTTTACTAAATTACATTTTTTGCTAATAATAAGATAAGGATTTCGTCAATTATTAAAATTCCCGGCAAAATCCTGTTAAACAATGATTTAATATTCTGAAGATTTTCACTCTAAGCACAGTTGAGAAGCGGATAAACTTATCCTACAAGCTGGCATTCAGACCATTGCAATACAGTTATTTTGAACATACTTATATTTTTTAGTCATATTTAATTATATTTAAGAGATTTCTTAAAAAACACTAACGACTAAAAAAACTATTACCATGAAAAGTCTAATCTATCTTTTAGCCTTCAGCTGCCTGTTTACTGTGAATCTAAATTCACAGACCAAATTAAACCAATCTGCGACGTCGGTACCGTTAATTGACCGGAGTATTTTCTTTGATAATCCCGAGATTTCCGACGGAAAATTGAGCCCGGACGGAAAGTACATTTCTTTTATGAAAAGTTATAACGGTATCCTTAATATCTGGATCAAAAAATTTGACGAACCTTTTGAAAACGCACGAAGAATCACCAATCTGGAGCGGCCTTTAGCTGGCTATTTCTGGACCCACGACGGCAAACACATCATTTATGCTAAAGACAAGGGAGGAAATGAAAACTACAACATCTATGCAGTTTCGCCTTCGGCCGCAAATTTCGCCGGTCAGGATATCCCCGAAAACAGGAATCTAACGCCCTTCGATGATGCTAGAATAGAAATTTATATGGTGAGTAAAAAAGATCCCAATGTGCTGATGATTGGCATGAACAACCGTGATCCTAAATGGCACGATCTGTACAGGCTTGAAATCAGTTCAGGGAAACTGACTCAAATACGGGAAAATAAGGACCGGATTACAAACTGGATCTTTGACTGGGATGAACAGCCCCGAATTGCTATGCGTACTCCAGAAGACGGATCGACAGAATTTCTGGCCGCATCCGAAAACGGAAAATTTAATAAAATTTATACGGTAAGCGCCTTAGAATCGGTATATCCCTACGCATTTACCAAAAACAATGACCAACTTTATATCGAAAGTAATAAAGGTGCTGAAAACAATTTTATAAAGTTGGTTTTACTGAATCCTAAAAATGGTAAAACCACCGATGTAGAAAAAGATCCTATGAACCGTGTTGATTTCAGATATGCAGTATTCAGCGATCTCACCCGGGAATTAATCTACACTTCCTATACTGATGAAAAAGAAAGGCTGTATTTTAGGGACAAGGCTTTCGAAGCGGATTATAACTTATTGAAGTCCAAATTTACGGGGACTGAAATCAGAGTGAACAGTTTAACTAAAGATGAAAGAAAATGGCTGTTCAGCGTATCAGGCGACACTAAAGTTACAACGGTTTACTTCTTTGACAGAGATTCAAAAAAAATAATCGAACAGTACACTCCAAGACCAAAGCTTAAAACTTATGAGGCGTACCTGAGCCCGATGGAGCCTATCAAATATAAAAGCAGCGATGGGATGGAAATTCCGGCATATCTCACCTTACCTAAAAATGCAGAACCGAAAAAACTTCCCCTTCTGGTATTTCCACATGGCGGACCCTGGGGCAGAAGCTACTGGGGTTTCAATTCGTATGCGCAGCTGTTTGCCAACCGGGGTTTTGCAGTACTGGACCCTAACTTCAGAGGAAGCACAGGCTATGGCAAGAAATTTCTGGATGGGGGAAATCTTGAATGGGGAAAACTGATGCAGGATGACATAACATGGGGCGTAAAACATTTGGTTGAACAGGGAATCGTGGATCCAAAACGCGTGACTATTATGGGTGGTAGCTACGGGGGATATGCGACTTTAGCAGGCCTGGCATTTACCCCGGATGTCTACGCGGCAGGCGTTGATATTGTAGGCCCCAGCAACCTTTTCACGCTGCTAAATACCATCCCTCCATACTGGGAGGCCGCCCGTAAAGTGTTTGAGCTGAGAATGGGAAGTGAAAAAACCGAAGAAGGTAAAAAGTTACTAAAAGAAGCAAGCCCGCTTTTTTCTGCTGCAAAGATTAAAGCGCCTCTGCTGATCATTCAGGGTGCTAACGATCCCCGGGTTAAAAAAGATGAAAGTGATCAAATTGTTTCTGCACTGCGGGATTTAAACAGAACAGTGCAGTATATTCTGGCGGATGATGAAGGGCATGGCTTTGATAAACCCGTGAATAATATGGCGATGATTGCGGCTTCAGAAAAATTCCTGGCTCAGTATGCGGGCACCCGTTATCAGGAAGACATGCCGGCTGATGTGGCAAACCGGCTGAAAGAAATGACGGTAGATATAAAAACCGTAAAAGCTGTAAAGTAGCTGAATCATAAATCTAGTAATAAAAAATCCGGAAATAATTTTCCGGATTTTTTTATTTAATTTTTCAGATGTTGGTCAAAATAATCGGTCACTTTCTGCATCAGGTGAACTCTGTCTTTGCCCATAACATTATGTTCGTGGCCCGGATAAACAAAATAATCGAGCTGAACACCATTATCGACAGCAGCTTTCAGAAACTTTACTGAATGTTGCCAAACCACCACATTGTCCTGCGCTCCGTGAATCATCAAAAGGTTTCCTTTAAGATTCTGCACTTTATCTAAAAGATTAGAGTTTTTGTAGCCTTCGGGATTGGTTTGTGGCGTGTCCATATATCTTTCGGTATACATAATTTCGTACATGCTCCAGTCGATCACCGGTCCACCTGCAACACCCGCTTTGAAAACCTCCGGATATTTCAGCATAAAACTCGTCGTCATAAATCCACCGAAACTCCAGCCATGAATACCTAATTTTTCACCATCAACATACGGAAGAGATTTCAGGTAATCAACGCCTTTCAGCTGATCTTTCATTTCGGTTTCACCCAGATTTCTGAAAACTGCCTGTTCGAATTTCATTCCGCGGTTTGATGATCCGCGTCCATCCATGGTGAAAACGATATAGCCGTTCTGCGCCATATATTCGTACCAGAGATTTCCGGAAGCCGGAAAACTGTCTGTCACCAACTGAAGATGCGGCCCGTTGTACAGGTAAACGATGGTTGGATATTTTTTAGTGGCATCAAAATCCGTTGGAAGAATAATTTTCCCATACAGAAGTGTTCCGTCATCAGCTTTCAGCGTTACATTTTTAATTTCGGGTCTTTTGTAGTTTTTCAGAGGATTCTCTGAAGTCAAAATATTTTTAGACTTTAAAGTCGAGGTGTTAAGAAGATTAACTGAACGCGGCGTTGTAGCATTACTGTAGATATCATAAAGTTGGGTTCCATCCTTGCTTAAAACTCCGGTGTGCATTCCTGGTGCGGTAGATAATTTTTGAGTTTTAAAATTATTCCAGTTTACTCTGTAAAGATGCCTTTCCATCGGCGATTCCTGCGTAGAAGTGTAATAGATTTCCTTCTTTTTTTCATTGAAACCCAAAATATCAGTAACCAGCCAGTCGCCTTTAGTAATCTGCGCTACCAAACCTTTTTCGAGGTTGTAATGAAACAGATGGTTGTAACCCGTGCGCTGACTTTGCCAAATGAAATCGGTATTGGAGTTGGGGAAAAACAACAAAGGATGCTGAGGCTCGACATATTTATCTGAAGTTTCTTCAAATAAAGTTTTTACCAAATTTCCTGTTACCGCGTCGTATTGATTCATTTTTAAATGATTCTGGTCACGGTTCAGTACGCCAACGAAAATATATTTGGAATCAGGACTCCAGGTAATCGCAGTTAAATACTGCTCCTTATCACCATCAATATTCAGAAACGTCTTTTTCTGTGAGTTTACATCATAAACACCTAAAGTCACCTGATGCGAAACAGCACCTGCCATTGGATATTTAATGTTTACATTTTTTGCAGGAGTAGAAGCCCAGTCGATGATCGGGTAATCAGTGATCATACTTTCATCCATTCTGTAAAAAGCAATTTTGGAGTTACTCGGAGCAGCGAAAATTCCGCCATCGATACCAAATTCGCTTCTGTGAACTGCCTGCCCGTTTACGATGCCTCCATTTTCATCATTGGTAATGGCTACCGATTTTCCGTTTCTGTTGACGAAAAGGTTATTTTTAACGGTATAAACAATGGTTTTGTTGTCCGGAAGAATTTTTACATTTTCTGCGCCTTCGTTCAGGGTAGCCCATTCTGTAATCTTCCAGTCGGCACCTGATTTTTCGAGACGGAAATATTTTCCCTCCCGGGTGAAATAACCCTTGTCCTTCGCAGTAAATTTAATCTGCGGAAAAGATTTAAGTTTCTGATCTGCAGAAAGGTTTTTATTGATTAGATATAAAGAAACCAACGTATCCGCCTTCATGCTCTGGAGTTCAGTCACAAGATAGCCGTTTTTGGTGCCCTGAATATAAGATTTAGCATCATCGGACCAGGAGAACTGCGGAATACTTTTAATAGCCAAGTTGCTGCGCAGACCGTTTACCGCCTCAGCCATCGTATATTTCTGATTCTGGGCAAATACTAAATTCCCGAAACCAAGCAATAATAAAGGTAATTTTGAAAATTTCATTTCTTAGATTTAAGATGTTAAAAATAAGAAATAATTCTGAAATCGTTAAAGAAATGTTAATTCAAAGGTTGGTAAATAATTCCCGCGAAAGGATCTTTTTCTGTTTTGGGTTTGTTCCATTTATATTGATGAGTCCAGTACGCAGCTTTCATGGAAAGGATTCCCAAGCCTGCACCGAAAAGAACGTCTGAAATATAATGCTTGTTATTTGCCATACGCATTAGCCCGATTCCGCTTGCGGCACCATAGGATACATACGGCACCCATTTGTAGCTTTCTCCGTATTCTATCGCAAGCATGGTGGCACCGGCAAACGCATTAGCGGTATGTCCGGAAGGAAACGAAAAAGCGGTACCGTCCGGACGTGTTTTTTTCAGGGTGGTTTTCAGGATATACACCATTCCAAGATTCAGAACCTGCCCTTTGATGAGAATGGCTGTCCGGTTCTGCCAGTCGGTTCTGGGTTTCATGCCAGCCCACTCAAATCCATAAACCGCTAACATCGGCGCAAACTGTGCATAATCATCAAAATGATTGGTAAATCCGAAAAGATGCTCATTCCGTTCTTCTACAACCTCATTTTTCAGGGATTCGCGGCCGTTCCCGTCAAAAATTATTCCCGATGTCATTAACCCCACAGGAATATATACCTTGTTATATTTAAAACTTAAAGGTCTGTTTTCAACATTCGAACTGTCTTTCTTCTGAGCATAATTCAGGAAAAAAAAACTGAAAAACAACAGTATTGAAAGGACTTTTTTCATGATCTAAGTTTGTTCAAAATTACTTAAAAGAAACGGTGATGCGTTAAAGAGTATTAAATTTCTATCAACAATCATTTATATTGGATAATTTTATAATAGAATTAGTCCGAAGACATGGAAATATTTTCTTAACCTACATCAATGTGCAGGAAATGTTGTGAAGCTACCTTTGCAATATCAAAATCAGTTATTAAACCAAAAAATAAAATATTATGTCAACAAAATGGAACTTAGACCCAACGCACAGTGAAATTACCTTCAAAGTAAGACACATGATGATTTCTAACGTAAAAGGTGAATTCAAAAACTTCAACGTAGATCTGGAAAGTGAAGACGAAAATTTCAAAAATGTAAAAGCTAACGCGACGATTGATACGTCATCTATCAGCACCAATAATACAGACAGAGACAACCACTTGAAATCTGCGGAATTTTTCAACGCTGAGGCTCATCCACAGATTACCTTCGAAACTGATTCTTTAAATGATGACGTTACCGGAAATCTTACCATTAACGGGGTTACAAAACCCGTAAAACTTGATGTAGACTTTGGCGGAATCAACGTTGACCCTTGGGGACAGACGAAGGCAGGTTTCTCTTTCGAAGGAAAAATCAAGAGAAGCGACTTCGGTTTAAACTGGAACGCAGCCCTGGAAGCCGGTGGCGTAATGGTTTCTGACGAAGTGAAAATCGCAGGTGAACTGCAGTTTGTAAAAGCATAAAATAATTCATAGTTTATTTTTTAGAGTTCACCGGGGTCGCATGACTTTAGTGAACTCTTTTTAATTTTAATAATTCAGAATATGAATCTTAACGATTTAGACAATATTTCCCAACAGTTCAACACCACCGAAAAAATGCCGGTTCTCTTTCTGGGGCACGGTTCGCCGATGAATGCGATCGAAGAAAACCAGTTCGTGCAGGGTTTCCGGAATATTTCCCGCGAAATCCCGAAGCCGAACGCCATTCTTTGTATTTCGGCGCATTGGTTTACGAACGGCACTTTTGTTACAGCAATGCAGAATCCCAAAACGATTCATGATTTTTACGGTTTCCCGAAAGAACTTTTCGCGGTAGATTATCCTGCCTCAGGTAGCCCGCAACTGGCCAAAGAAACTGCAGAACTGCTGTTGCCCGAAATCGTTGAAGAAGATCACAGCTGGGGGCTCGATCACGGAGCTTGGAGCGTCATTAAACACCTTTACCCAAACGCAGAAATCCCTGTGATACAGTTAAGTATAGACTATACGAAACCGCCGGAATATCATTTTGATTTGGCTAAAAGACTCCAGAAGTTAAGAGATAAAGGGATTCTGATCATCGGAAGCGGAAATATTGTACACAACCTCCGCATGGTCGACTGGAAAAATATCAACACCGTTGGCGCAGGCTGGGATTGGGCGGTTGAAGCCAGAGAAAAAACCAATAACTGGTTACTGGACGGAAATTTCCGGAATCTGATTGATTATCAGAATCAGGGAATCGCTTTGCAGACTGCCGTACCCAGTCCGGACCACTACCTTCCCCTGATTTATTCTTTAGGTTTGAAAGAAAACTCCGACCAACTGTCGCTTTTCAATGATGAACTCATCGGTGGAAGTCTGAGTATGACCAGTGTACGAATTGGGTAACTTAATATTTGAGATAAAAAAAGATTCAGAAATATTCCTGAATCTTTTTTTTGAATACTGAAATTTTAATAAAATCTCCAGTAGTTGGCATCGTAAGTTTTGGTGAAATTCCGCATACATTTGGATGATGTTACCCTAAGCATTAGTGTTTTAATTCCGTTACCGCTTGAATAACCGAATTGGGCAGTTGGTTCGGAGGAAGCTTTTTTGTCACCGTTTTCATATTCTGCAGTCCATTCGTATTTTACACCGGATTCTGATTTTGCAGGAACAAAAGAAACTACGCCATCGCTCACTTTCACCTCTCTAAAACTGTCTAAACTAACATCGCACGCCGAGGTCAAACTGTGATTTTCCTGTGACACAGGATTGATTACATCGATATTTTTGCTGCAGCGTAAAATTCCTTTATCTGAAAGCATTTCCAAAGAAAGAATTGTTTTTCCCCCAGCATTACCTTTTACCTTTATTGTATGTTGTTTTACATCGCCTTCCAGAGAAACATTTCCCCCGAAAGAACTCCACTGATGACAGTCAGCACACTGTGCAGTATTGTTTTTAATGGTATAAACTTCAGATTCGCCGGCTTTGATTTGAGAATTCCCCTCAATAAAACATTGCGAAAAACCAAATGTGAAACTCAATAATGTGAGCAAGAATAGAATTTTTTTCATGATGTTTTGGATATTTTATTTTTTAAACCTGAATAACGCCTAAATTGAATTTCTCCGTAATCGGCGCATGATTGGCAGCTTCAATCCCCATCGATATCCAGGTTCTGGTATCTACCGGATTAATAATGGCGTCGGTCCACAATCTTGCTGCTGCATACGTCGGTTCGGTTTGTTTTTGATATCTTTTCGAAATTGTATCGAGAATTTCCTGATGTTCTTCTTCGCTGATTTCCTTTCCCTGTTTTTTTAAAGTCGATTCCTGGATCTGAGCAAGAACTTTTGCAGCCTGGCTTCCTCCCATCACAGCGAGTTCGCTCCATGGCCACGCGACAATTAATCTGGGATCGTAGGCTTTTCCGCACATGGCGTAATTTCCAGCACCGTAAGAATTCCCTGTGATCACCGTGAATTTTGGAACTACAGAATTCGCTACTGCATTCACCATTTTCGCTCCGTCTTTAATGATTCCGCCGTGCTCGGATTTTGAACCAACCATGAATCCTGTTACATCCTGAAGGAATATCAACGGGATTTTTCTTTGGTTGCAGTTGGCAATAAATCTTGTCGCTTTGTCGGCAGAATCAGAATAGATTACGCCGCCGAACTGCATTTCTCCTTTTCCGCTTTTCACCAATTTTCTTTGGTTGGCAACAATACCCACGCTCCAGCCATCGATTCTTGCGGTTGCACAGATGATTGTTTTACCGTAATCCGGTTTGTATTCTTCGTATTCGGAATTATCTACCAAACATTTAATGATATTAAAAGTATCGTACTGATCAGCTCTGGAAGCGGGCATATGTCCGAAAATATTTGCTATATCTTCTTTGGGCGGAAAACTTTCGGTTCTATCAAAGCCTGCTTTCTCATAGCTTCCGATGGTTTTCATAATATTTTTAATCCGGTCTAAAGCATCTTTATCATCCTTCGCTTTGTAATCCGTCACTCCGGAAATCTCGCAGTGTGTGGTTGCTCCTCCTAAAGTTTCATTGTCGATGTTTTCGCCTATTGCGGCTTTTACGAGATAGCTTCCGGCCAAAAATATGGAACCTGTTTTATCTACAATCATCGCTTCATCGCTCATAATCGGGAGATAAGCACCGCCAGCAACACAGCTTCCCATCACCGCGGAAATCTGGACAATTCCCATCGAACTCATCTTTGCATTATTGCGGAAAATTCTTCCGAAATGTTCTTTATCGGGGAAAATTTCGTCCTGCATAGGCAGATAAACTCCGGCAGAATCTACGAGGTAGATAATGGGTAATTTATTTTCCATTGAAATTTCCTGGGCCCGAAGGTTCTTTTTCGCAGTGATCGGAAACCAGGCACCTGCTTTTACAGAAGCATCATTAGCAACAACAAGACATTGTTTCCCCGAAACATAGCCCATCACCACAACCACTCCCGCACTCGGGCAGCCACCCTGCTCTTCGTACATTTCGTAGCCGGCAAATCCGCCAATTTCGATAGATTCTGAATTTTTATCAAGAAGATACTCAATTCTTTCGCGGGCGGTTAATTTTCCTTCATCGCGCTGTTTTTGCAGACGTTTTTCGCCGCCGCCTTTTTTTATCTCTGCAAATAATCTGTTGATTTCCGCAAGTTTTAATTTATTTTGATCTTCTCTCTTATTAAATTCTATATCCATCCGTAAAAAAAATTTGTCTAAAGGTAAGATTTTTAATTATAATTCCTTTATTGATAATGCTTTGAAGTAATTATTTGAGCCACAGAAATTTAATTATCAAAAATTAACATTATATAACGTTCTCTCATAAAATATTTCGGCTTGTTTTAGCGTTAATGATATACAAAACCTAAAATAGTTTCATGAATTCTCGGAATTCAGTTCCTAGTTTATTTTTTTAATAGTTTATTATTTGAAGGCCCCAAAAGTTGATGAAGCTTTTGGGGTTTTTTGTTTAAATTTCTGAGTAATCATTGTCAATATTTTACGGGTCAATCTCAAACAGATTTGTAGCTTTGCATGAATTGAAAAAATAAACCGCAGTGTTACAAAAATCCGCTCTTTTCAGGTTGCATCTCATTGTTTTTCTATGGGGATTTACTGCAATTTTAGGAAAACTCATTCACGCGAACGCACAGATTCTGGTCTTTTACCGGATGTTTTTTGCAGCGTTTTTCCTGTTCCTTTTCATTCGCGTCATAAGACGTGAAAGTTTAAAGGTGTCGCGAAAACTCTTGGTACAGCTGTCGGTGATCGGTGGTTTTATGGCTTTTCACTGGTTGTTTTTCTTCTATTCGATCAAAGTTTCCAATGTATCTATCGCGCTGAGCTGCCTTTCGCTGTCAACGCTTTTCGCCGCAATTTTAGAACCCATAATCTTTAAGAGGAAAATTGATATTTCGGAAGTGATCATGGGAATCGTCATCGTAATCTGTATGGGTCTGATTTTCAAAACAGAGTTTCACTACAAAGAAGGAATTTTTTACGGTATCCTTACCGCACTGTTCGGAACAATATTCTCCGTATTTAACGGAAAAATCTACGGAAAAACAAGCTCGGGAAATATCATCTTCTACGAAATTTTTGCGGGATTTCTGATCTTAACTGTATTTTATCTGCTGACGGGACAAATTACTCAACTCAACGAAATAAGTTACCGTGATTTATCGTTAATCTTATTATTGGCAAGTGTTTTTACAGCGTTCCCGATGCTGGAATCCATAAAACTGATGAAGTATATCTCGCCCTTTACTTTAATTTTAACGATTAATTTAGAGCCGGTTTACGGGATTATCCTCGCTTTTTTTATCTTTGGTGAATCGGAACAGATGAGCCCTGTATTTTACATTGCCTCATTAATCATGATTTTAGCCATTGTTGCCAATGGAATAATAAAAGCCCGGAAAACGGCAAACACAAAAAAAGTAGAAATTTGATGAAAAAAATATTCTTTGGACTCCTTATTTTTTCAGGATTTTTTTCTGATGCGCAAATCATCAGGAAATACTCTAACGAATTTCTAAATATTGGTGCCGGAGCCCGCGGGCTTGCGATGGGCGGTGCGGTAATTTCGAATCAGAACGACGTATACTCACCGATGTGGAATCCGGCGGGCTTAATCGGCATCGACCGCGACTGGCAAGGTGCTGCAATGCACGCAGAATATTTCGAGTCTATTGCTAAATATGATTATCTCGCTTTTGCAAAACCTTTAGACAATAACGGCGGTGTTTTCTCCATTTCAATCGTTCGCCTTGGTGTCGATAACATTCTTAACACGACACAGTTAATTGATACTGAAGGAAATATAGATTACGACAAAATTACCAGTTTTTCTCAATCCGACTATGCTGCTTTGCTTTCCTATGCGTTTCGGCCAGGTGGTGACCACCGTCTTTCAGTGGGGGTAAATGCAAAAATGGTTTACAGAAATGTGGGAAAATTCGCCAGCGGTTATGGCTTCGGT
>JAANMT010001867.1_pt1 | contig 19238 bp, 17 predicted proteins | sample 7279711 | NCBI WGS metagenome assembly JAANMT01 (sample SAMN14094538, study PRJNA606508) | bioreactor metagenome | isolation source: A lab-scale SPAN reactor treating ammonium-rich wastewater day 1 | place: Ireland: Galway | collected 2017-01-16 | reverse complement strand
CTACCTGGGCGGGAGTGTAGAGCCGTTCGAGTGATTGGCGCAGGCGGTCACGCACGGCCAGATCGGTCTCGCGGGCCAACCCACGAACAGAAAAATTATCATCAAAATTCCCGCTACAACTGATGCTTTTTCTGCTTCAATTTGACCGAATTTCTGTTTCAAACTGACAATAATAGGAATAGAGCCGATAATATCAATCACGGCAAAAAGAACCATAAAACAGGTTAATACTTCTTTCCAGGAAAAATGTTCGAAAATCATATCAATTAATAATTCCGCAAAATTATGAATTATTTTTGATTATTTACTAATCTTAGAATACAATTTAATTAAGGCTTCCATGAGGGCATCCATTCCTTCCTCATCATGTAACGGAGCAAACTTTTCTATCTGAATCTGCTGTTTCAATTTTCTATATTCATCGGCGGCCTGCTGTCCCTGATGCTTTTCCAGAAAAACTTTGAAATCCTGCTCAGAGTTCTGAAAGTACTGATTTCTCACTTCCTGATCCATTTCTTCCACCGTTTGGAAAAATAGATCATAGTCCTTTTTCTGATGTAATTTTTTTAAATAATAAAAATAATCGTTGATGTCTGCTTTCAGATTGGATTTTATTTCCTGTTCTTTTTCCTGAACTGTAGTTACCGGAGGAACTGTTGAAATATTCTTATTTTTTTTATTTGTTTTTTGAAAATATCGGAACATAAAAAACAACACGATTACCGTTAAGAAAATCAGTGTATTGAGAAGTACTGTGCTCCATTTAATGGAATTATGTTCCTTGACTTTTAGAACTTCTGTATTTACCACCGGACTTGCTACTGTTTCTAAAACCGTATTGGAATATTCATTCACGCGCTCTAAAGGAGTTCTGGAGGAAAGAATTTCACTGTGCGTAAAAACTTCTAATGAAACCGTTTGTTTTCCTGCGTCCACATATTTATGCTTAGCAGGATCAAAATATGAAAACGGTTCCGCCTGGATATCTAATTTGCCCGTTTTCTTAGGAATAATTACATAACTGGCGATAATTTCCCCTTTTATTCCAGTCTCATTTACGGTGGTATTTTTCGTAATCTTTGGGGGAAAAAAAGTATAATCGGCAGACTTCGAGATTTCCGGTATTTCAAGATTTTCAAAATTTCCAACGCCAGAAATTTTTACATCTACCAAAATTGGCTTCTCTAATTCTGCTTTTCCTTTAGCGTTATGCGAAAGCTGAACCTTAAATTTTCCAACCGCATTTTTGAAATGATTGGGCGCATCTTCCGGAAGTTCCTTCACCCGAAGATTCACTTTGTTGGAAACAATCGTACTTTTTTTGGAAGAAATATGCGCAGAAACCGGAGAAAGTTCCAGTCTTCCGGATTCTTTAGGATAAATTAAATAAATAGCCAACACTTGCGAAGCCGCATGATCTAAGGAAGGTTCAATATCCGATTTCGCAAAACTTACCGGAAGAATATTGGCGTTGTCATGCTGTGGAAGGCGGATATTTCTTACTTTTCTAAAATTATGAATATTCCTGCTAAAAGCTTTCAAAACGGCAACTGTAGGCTGATTTTCATAGACCTCGGCTTCCTTCAATGCTACATTCAGGAAAACATCATTAGCATCATTATCAGCCATTTTTTTTTCTGATGGTGCTACAAAAATATCGAAAGGTTCGGTGTAATATAATTTGTCGTTCACCACAACGGAAGCAGAACCAATCTTGATACGTCCGGTTTTTTTTGGCCTGAGCACAAACTGATAAAATTTGTGGTCAATAAAAACTCCGGTTTTCTGATCGATAAAAGTATTTCGGTTCGAGCCGTTGGTTATCACATCGAATTTTGACAAGTCGAACATCTTTAAAGAAGTTTCCTGCACCAGATCTCTTCCGCTGATTTCCAAGGAAATAGTGACAGTAATATCGTCATTTTCAGTGTAATCTTTTTTGGCCGTTTTCACCTCCAGCATTACCTGAGCTTGTCCGGCAGCGAAAAAAATCAGAAATAATATGTAGAAAAATTTCTTCATTTACCAGTCCTTCTCATTGCTTTCGGGAATGGAATAAGAATCTTTGTTCAGAATACGCCGTGCCGTTTCCCTTTCTTTTTCTGCTATTTTCTTCAATATTGCATCCTGCATACCTTTGGGAAGTGTACCGTCATTGTTTTTTCCATCGGCAGTGCTGTTATCACTTTTTCCCTGCCCTTGCTGGCCTTCATTCTGGTTTTTTCCATCGCCTTGTTGTCCTTGGTCCTGCTCATCGCCGTTTTTACCTTCACTTTCATTCTGGTTCTGCTGATTTTGCTTTTCCTTCAATTTTGCGATTTCATAATTCTTTCGGGTTGCTTCGTTGTGAGGTTCCTGTTTCAGGGATTGCTTATAATATTCTGCGGCTTTTTCAGGTTGATTCAGTTTCATGTAAGTATTGCCAAGATTGTGTAAAGCAGATGCTTTGTCCGAAAGCGTTTGAGCTATTTGCCCGGCTTTTTCAAATTCAGCTTTGGCTTCTTCGTATTTTTTACTTTTATACAATGAGTTTCCTAAATTATAATGTGCTGCAAAATCCTTTTCGTCACTTCTGGCCACTTCCATAAATTTAGATGTAGCAGCTTCATAACGATTGCTGTTAAAAGCTTGATTTCCTTCATACATCAAAACATTATAACGACTTTGAGCAGAGGACAATCCACCCAGAAAAAAAAGTACAAAAAAGACAAAAATGCCTGTATTCCTCATTGCTGCAAAATTATTTCTTTAAATGTTAATAAAAAAGACAGGATGGCGTTAAAGTTTGGTTAAAAACAGCTTCAAATCCCTGATAATAAGGGGAAAACTTAAACATTGAGATCTCTTTTCGGATTAAGAAAATAGATGAGGAGAAAAAACAGCAGCGAAACCGCCAGAAAATATTGATAATAATGAATAGAATTATGAGACTGAACCATGCTTTCGGTTGTACTATTTTTATTGTTCAGGGCATCGTGGATTTGTTGAATCGCCTGTTCCAGATTATTGCCGTCAATATACGTTCCGCCTGTGGATCGAGCAGTTTTTTCCAAAGCAACCGTTTGTCTCTGCGAAAGTATTGTTTGTCCGCTTCTGTCGGTTTTATATCCCATCAGTTGTCCGAAAACATACAACGGAACCGGCGCACCTTCATCCGAACCAACTCCAACAGAAATCACGCTCATTCCTTCATTTTTGGCAAGGCGAATGGCGCGATCTTCATTTCCTTCATTATCTTCGCCATCACTGATCAGAACAACCTTTCGGGAACCTTTGGCAATGTTCTTAAATTTTCTGGCGGTTTCTTCCATCGCTTTCAGAAAATCTGTTCCCTGAATTTTCATAATATTGGTTTCAATACCGGAAATGTAGGTTTCCGCAGCTGAATAATCTGTTGTTAATGGCATAATGGAAGAAGCTTCGCCGGCAAAAACCACAATCCCTACTCTGTCATTAGTCATTTTCTGCATCGTATTAATGATCAGGTTTTTGGCTAATGTCAATCGGTTAGGTTCCACATCTTCTGCATTCATGGAATTGGAAACATCCAAAACAAAAATGACATTGTTCATCTTTTGGGAAGATTTTATTTCTTCTTTTCCGCCCAATAAATCGATAATTGAAAAGATCAGAAAAACGAGGGCAATAAAATACAGCAAAGGAAAAACTCCATAAAACCGTGATTTATCTTGAAAAAGTTCATCCTGAAATCGGGTTTCTGCAAATGTATTTCTTCTGTTTTTCTTCCACTTCCGGTAATTTACAAGAACTACTGCCAGCAGCGGAACAAGCAGTAGCAGAAAAAGATACCAGTAATTACCTAAGCTCCAGTTCATCTTTTTTTAATTAATAAATTTAAACATCCACCAGCGCAACGCCGCATCCAAAAGCAATATACCGAGTGCTATCCAAAGAAAATACCTGAAATATTCCTGATAATCATACAATCGGGAGGTGGCGATATCCGATTTTTCAAGTAAATTAATTTCATTATACACTTCTTCTAGGCTTTCATTCGAAGTGGCTCTAAAGTATTTTCCTCCCGTTGTTTCTGCAATATCACGTAACGTTGCTTCATCAATATGAACCTGAGTTTCGGTAAAAACTAAATCTCCAAAAATATCCTGATGAGTCGGCATTAATGCGTATCCGTTCGTTCCAATTCCTATTGAATACACCTTGATATCGTTGGATTTAGCGAGTTCAGCAGCGACTTGTGGATCCATCGCATTCTGTATCGTGTTGACGCCATCGGTCATCAAAATAATAATTTTACTTTTCGCTTTGCTGTCTTTCAAATGAGAAACCGCAACCGAAAGCCCTTCTCCTATTGCTGTGCCCTGTTCCAATTCCAGCGTTCTGATGTCGGAAATTTCATCAATAATAACCTGATGATCAGATGTTATCGGAACTTTTGTAAAAGCTTCCCCCGAATAGATGACCAATCCGAGTCTGTCATTTGATCTTTTCGCAATAAAACGGCGGGCAATATCCTGCAGTGCCGTCAGCCGGTCAGGCTCTAAATCCCGGGCGAGCATACTGAGGGAAACGTCTACAGAAAGCATAATATCAATGCCTTTGGTTTCATCACGATCTTCAGATATGGTAAAAGTCCGCGGTCTTGCCATGGCAATAATGAGTGCTGAAAGAATGAAATATTTTGACAACATCAGAAGCGTCATCACAATGCGGATACCTTTATTTTCCTGCATTCCGCTAACAGAAGGAACAGTGACCGCTTTGGTTTCTTTTTTTTTAAAATCCTTGTACAACAACGGAATAAAAAGCAAAAAAAGCAATAGAAACCACGAATTATGCAGCTCAAAATTTAAAAATTCAAACATTAATTTTCATCTTTTATACACCGGTTCGTAATTGTTCCAACTCCAGATCTTTGGTAGATCTCTTTACAAAATTCCGAATGGCATTGAAATCTTCTTCCATCATACTGCTTGTCGGGAAAATCTTAGCAAATTTTACCATATCTCCCCGTAGAAATGCCTCTTCAATTACTTTTTCGTTTTCCTTAGAAATCCGGTTCGTATTCCGCAATACTTCAATGAGATCGTCCGTCAGCAAAACATCCGCAGGAATACGGTATTGTGTTGTGATAAAATTCCGTGAAATATCCATTAATTCAACATAGAACGAGCGGTAATCCTCATTTTCTATGTATTTTTTCTTTCTTAACAAGTCGAGTTCTTTCAGTGTTTTATTGGTGTTTACAACAGGTGAAGTTTTTACTTTTCTACCATATTTTCTGAACATAATAATAAGAAAAATAATTGCGATCACGGCCAATGCTGCCAGAATATACCATTTGTACATTTCCCAATAATCCAGAATTTGCAGCGGAATCTCTTTATTTTTTCTGATGTCGTTAATTTCATCCTCTTTTGTAGCGGTATTCACTACTTCTACTTCATAAGGAATCGTTTTTTGTATTTCGCCTCCGATGTTGAATTCCAGAACAGGAATAGAGAATGTTCCTTCTTCAAAAATGGCAAACTCAATCACGCGGGTATACTTTCCGTTGGCAATGTTAGTGCTGTCTTTTATTTCTTCGAAATGAAAAGGTAGCAGCTCGTTCACCGGTGCTGCCTGCACCGTTTTATCCTGAAGTCCGGAAATGACAACCGTATAAGTTCCTATTTCGCCGAGCGCAAGCGTGGTTTTATCCAGATTGGAACCTAAAGTCTGCGAAAAAACAGCAAGGCTGATAAACAAAAAAACGACTGATGATATTTTTTTGAAACTTCTCATTTTTTCCGAAAATACTGATATAAATATTTGGAATAATCTTCGCCGGTAGAGATATTCATCAACGCTGCTGAAGCGGCTTCGAAATCTTCAGTCACGTGTCTTACTTTTTGTTTTTTAGCTTCCGCGAAATCGTAACGCCATCTTTTGTTTGAAGTATTTGCCCAGACCTGTTGTCCCGATTCTGCATCCTGAAATAGTGCATATCCAACATCCGGAATTTCATTGTCTTTTTCATCAGAAACTCGCATTCCTAAAATTTGATGTTTGCGGGCAGCTACTTTCAATGTCCGGAGATCATAATTATCTTCAAAATCAGAAAACAAAAAAACCAGCGATTTCTTTTTGAAAATACCCATCATGTATTCCAAAGCGAGATCCGTTTTTGCCGGTGCAGCAATATAATCTGCGGTGAGAATATTGCTGATAATTGCCAGAATGTGCTTTCTTCCTTTCTGCGGAGGAACAACTTTATACACTTTATCCGCAAACAGAATCAGTCCTACTTTATCATTGTTTCCCGCAGCAGAAAACCCAAGACTTGCAGCAATTTCTGCCACAAATTCTCTTTTCAGCTGCGTTTTGGTTCCGTAGTCCATTGAAGCTGAAATATCCACAAGAAGCATCATCGTCAGTTCCCGTTCTTCTTCCATAATCTTTACGAAAGGCTCACGAAAACGCGCTGTTTTATTCCAGTCGATTCGGCGGATTTCGTCACCTGACTGGTACGGGCGAACTTCGGAAAAAGTCATTCCCTGTCCTTTGAAAGCACTGTGGTACTGTCCCATGAGAATAGCTTCCGACCTTCTTCTGCTTCGGATTTCTATCTGCTTTACTTTTTTAACGATGTCTTTTATTTCCATAATTCAAAGTCATCCTTGGGAAATTCTTTCAAAATAATAACGGTTGATTTGTTATGGGGCTTGAATTTTTCCCAGAATTTTATCAACAATATTTTCTGGTGTCATTTCTTCTGCTTCGGCTTCAAAGCTTAAACCAATACGGTGGCGAAGTACATCTTTTGCAATTTCCTTCACATCTTCAGGGATAACGAAAGCTCTGTTTCTCAGAAAAGCCAATGCTCTGGAAGCAATAGCCAGATTGATAGAAGCGCGCGGTGAAGCACCGAAAGCGATATAATTTGTCAGTTCGGAGAGTCCGTATTTTCCGGGATAACGGGTTGCGAAAACCATATCCAGAATGTATTTTTCTATTTTTTCGTCTAAGTAAATTTGATTTATCAGAGACTTGGCTTCCGTGATATAATCGAGGCTTATGACCGGCATAATCTGTGGCTGATGCGATGAAGACACCATTCTCATCACTTTTCTTTCGTCTTCAAAATCCGGATAATCAATTCTGCATTTCAGCATGAAGCGGTCACTTTGCGCTTCGGGCAATTGATAAGTTCCCTCCTGATCGATCGGGTTTTGAGTTGCCAAGACCAGAAACGGTGTAGGAAGCGACAATGTTTCATCGCCAATGGTGACCTGTTTCTCCTGCATCGCCTCGAGCAGTGCCGACTGTACCTTGGAAGGTGCTCTGTTGATTTCGTCTGCCAAAACAAAATTGGCAAAAACCGGCCCCTTTTTAATAGAAAAATCGTTGTCTTTTATATTGTAAATCTGAGTTCCGATCACATCTGCAGGAAGAAGATCGGGTGTAAACTGAATTCTGGAAAACTCACCATGAACGGCTTCTGCAAGAGTTTTTATCGCCAAGGTTTTTGCAAGTCCTGGAACTCCTTCCAATAGAACATGTCCGTTTCCCAGCAACCCGATCAGCAGGCGGTCGACCATATATTCCTGACCGATAATGGCTTTATTAATTTCTTTTTTAAGTATTGAAAAAGATAAATTGAGTTCTTTTACTTTTTCTGTTAAATTCCGGATATCCTCAGCCTGATGTAATTCTGACATAATTAATTTCGTTATGAAGCGTAAATTTGCGATAAATCCACGCAATAACAAAACATAATCGATGCCAATACAGCGTTAAACTTTTGTTAAATGACTTTGACCAAAAACAAGATGTCATTCAATTGTTTTAAAAATCAACTTATCAACAATTTTCTGTGGATAACGTGTGAATTTTAACATTTGGTTCATGTTTTGCACCGTATTTTTCAGTACATTTGAATACTTTCAATAATGAAAAATACATTTACATATATCACTCAAATTAATTTTAACCTTGAATAAAATTTAAGAGAAGCACCGTCGGCTTCTCTTTTTGTTGTTGTCTAACTAAAAAATGAGATGTTTTTATCTACTGAACCCGCTTCTAAAGAGTGGGTTCTTTTTGTAGCTCCACCAGGAATCGAACCTGGATCTAAAGTTTAGGAAACTTCTATTCTATCCGTTGAACTATGGAGCCGGATTGCAAATGTAATAAATAAAATTTTCCTGTTTCGACGGCAGAAACAGGAAATATTCATCGATCTGTTTTATAAATTACTGGCTGCTTTTCACGTCAACTACAATGCGTTCTTCTCTATTTGCAAGTTCCCAAGCGGTGGCGAAAACAAGCTGCGTTCTTTTCTTCAGCAATTCATAATCGATTTTATCCGGAGTATCCGTCGGGCGATGATAATCTTCGTGAATGCCATCAAAATAAAACGCTGCAGGAACGTTATTTTTAGCAAAGTTATAATGATCTGATCGGTAATACAACATTTCAGGATCATTAGGATCATCATATTTATAATTCAGTTCAAGATTAACTGTTGCGGCATTAGAAGCTTCATTAATTTTCTTTAGAGAAGTAGAAAGTTTGTCTGAACCGATAACGTACACATAATTTTTACCTTTATTTTCGGGATCACTTCTTCCAATCATATCGATGTTCAAGTTGGCCACCGTATTTGCTAAAGGAAAAACCGGATTTTCCACATAATATTTAGAGCCAACCAAACCTATTTCTTCCGCCGTAACATGAAGGAAAAGAACAGATCTTTTGGGCGCTTTTCCCGCTTTTTTCGCCAACTGAAAAGCTTCTGCAATTTCCATTAAAGCCACAGTGCCACTTCCGTCATCATCTGCACCATTGAAAATTTCGCCGGCTTTATTTTTTCCGACATGATCATAATGTGCGGAAAGAACAATGATTTCATGGGGTTTTTCTGTTCCTTCGATGAAGGCGAGAATATTTTCACTTTCAGGATATGTTTTCCCACGTCGTGCTCCAAGATATTCCTGCGGAACAGTTTGATAAAAACTTTCAATTGTGTTAGGATGCGAAACGCCCATTTTTTTGTATTCTGAAATCATGTATTTTCCAGCTTTTTTCTGTCCTTCCGAACCGGTTTCTCTGCCTTCCATTTCGTCGGAAGCAATGATATAAAGATGTTTCTTCAGATCCGCAGAACTGATACTTTCCATGGATTTTTTAAAAATTGCGCCTTCATGAGATAGATTTATTGTGGTACATGAAGATAGTGCAAACGCTGCCAAAGCCGGAAGAAGGAAAGATTTCATGATTTTCAAATTTCTCTAAAGATAAAAATTTATTTTAATTCTGCTTATTTCCATCTCCAACGAAGTTAAGTTTGACATATATTTCATTATTCGAGACTTCACTAAATAATAATGTCTATTTTTAACAAAATCATTATATGAAATAAAACTATTGGTTCATGATCCTTGAAAATCTTCAATATGAAAACAACCTGAATATTTTTTCAGAAATCGCTGAACTTGCTGTGCAATATGATGCGTTAAATCTCGCACAAGGTTCTCCGGATTATCCTTTGGATCGGCGTTTGAAAAAATTCCTGATTGATGCAGCCAGTCATGATATGAATCCGTATGCCGCGGCATTTATGTTACCTGTTCTAAAAGAAAGTATCATTCAGTTTAATGCACGCAGAAAATTTCCGCTGAAGCTTCACGAAAGCGAAATCATGGTAGTTCCGGGAGCTACTTACGGGATTTATGTCGCTTTTGCCTCATTTCTGAAACCCGGAGATGAAGTGATCATCCTGGAACCCTGTTATGATACTTATCGACACGCGATAGAAATCAGAAATGCAAAACCTGTTTTTATAGATTTAAAACAGAATAATGAACCGGATTGGGAGAAAATAAAATCATCTGTTAGCAAGAAAACCAAGGCTATTATCATCAATTCTCCGCAAAATCCTACCGGGAAAATATGGTCTGCGGCAGATTGGGATTTGTTGTGGGAAATTATAGAAAATACGCAGATTGTGGTGATTTCAGATGAAGTATATGATGTTCTTCATTATGGCAAACAGGAGTTTATCAGTGCGTATCATCATCCGGAAATCCGGCATCGCTGTTTTTGTGTTTTTTCATTTGAGAAAATGTTTCATATTTCGGGTTGGAAGGCGGGTTACGTGATCGCTTCGCCGGAAAATATCAGTGCTTTTTCCAGAATTCACCAATGTCTTACTTTCACCGTAAATGTTTATGCACAATATGCTTTATCGAAATATTTGGATGTATTTGATGCTGAAAAACAAAGATTGCTCTTTCTGGAAAAGAGAAATTTATTCAATAATCTAATGCGGGATTTACCTTTTGAATTAGCAGAACCTTCCGAGGGCGGTTATTTTCAGACCGTCAATTTCTTAAATTATAATTCATATTTATCTGATAAGGAGTTTTCTGAGCTGCTCGTCAGAAAAGCTCAAGTAGCCGCTGTTCCGTATTCAGCTTTTTATCATGACAAAAAAAATACAGGAAAACTCAGGTTTTGTTTTGCCAAAAAAGATGAAACGCTTTTTCAGGCTGCAGAGAATTTAAAAAGAATGCTCTGAAAAAAATGCGCCACCAAAAGGCAGCGCATGATTCAATAAATATAAAATTTGTTTTATAGAGAAAGGATTCTCACACCTATTCTTCTGTTCATTGCTTTACATTCGTCTGTATCATTGGCTTCACACAGCGGGTTTGCGGAACCATAGCCTTCCGCTTCCATTCTGTCGGCTGCTATTCCCAATTCCATCATCTGAAGTTTCACCGTTTCGGCACGGAGTTTAGAAAGTTTCATGTTAGTACTTTCATTTCCGGTATTATCTGTATAGCCTCCAATTTTAATTCTCATCGTAGGATAAGCGTTAAGAAGTTGGTAAAGTTGCTGAATCGCCGCTTCAGATTCTGGTTTTAAGTCGCTGCTTTCAGAATTAAAAAAGATATTCTCAACAAGAAACCATTTTTCTCCTGTGAGAAGATCAGGATTTCCCGTATTCAGTTCGCGGCTCAGATAAGCGATTTGGCTCATTTCACCGGCAGTCATTACTTCACCGTTAGGAAGTTGAATATTGGTTTGGTTTCCTGTAAAATAAACGAAATCTCCATTTTCGTTCATTGCTCCGGAAGGCGAAGCTAAATCCAAAGCAGGTACTGTGGTCAGCGTAGTTTGGGTTCCATGAGTTGTATTTCCCATTGCGGCTAACTGTAATGCTTCCAATTTATTGTTTCTGTTTTCCAAAATGCTGTCCGCATGCATTACCGCTAAAGTAGGTGCAATAACAAGAGAAACGATGGACATCAGCTTAATCAAAATATTCATTGACGGGCCTGAGGTATCCTTGAACGGATCTCCCACAGTATCTCCGGTAACGGAAGCTTTATGAGGTTCTGAACCTTTGTAATATACTGTTCCGTTAATATCAACTCCTTTTTCGAAAGATTTTTTGGCATTATCCCAGGCACCTCCTGCATTATTCTGGAACATTCCCATGAGTACACCGGAAACCGTTGCACCAGCTAAAAACCCACCTAATACTTCAGGGCCAAAAATAAATCCTATTAAAATTGGCGAAATTAATGCGATAGCTCCCGGAAGCATCATTTTTCTAATCGAAGCATCGGTAGAAATCGCCACACATTTCTCGTATTCAGGCACTGCTTTTCCTTCCAGAATTCCGGGAATTTCTCGAAACTGACGGCGAACTTCTTCCACCATCGCCATTGCAGCTTCACCCACAGCTTTGATAGCCAATGAAGAAAAGATAAACGGAATCATTGCGCCAACGAATAAACCGGCCAATACATCAGCTCTGTAAATATCAATTCCGTCAATACCTGCAATTCCTACAAAAGCTGCAAATAATGCCAATGCTGTTAACGCTGCAGAAGCAATAGCAAAACCTTTTCCTGTTGCTGCAGTAGTATTTCCTACGGCATCTAAAATATCCGTTTTTTCCCGAACTTCTTTCGGCAGTTCACTCATTTCTGCAATTCCACCTGCGTTATCTGCAATTGGCCCGAAAGCGTCAATTGCTAACTGCATCGCAGTAGTGGCCATCATTCCGGCTGCAGCAATTGCTACACCGTATAATCCCGCGCAAAGATAAGATCCGTAAATACCACCAGCCAGAACTAAAATCGGTAAAAGTGTAGATTCCATACCCACAGAAAGCCCGCCAATAATGTTGGTTGCATGCCCTGTGGAAGACTGGCGTACAATACTGTTAACAGGCCTTTTGCCCATTGCTGTATAATATTCTGTGATGATACTCATTAATGTTCCAACCACCAAGCCTACGATAATGGCTCCGAAAACTCCCATTTTGGTAAATTCGTGACCTCTTAAAGTCATGGTTTCAGGCAGTAAATAATTGACAAGGAAATAAGAACCAATGGCTGTAAGCACAATACTTCCCCAGTTCCCCATATTCAAAGCGTTCTGCACAGGTGCTGTATTGAGTTCGGCCGTTTCACTTATTTTCACGAAAAAGGTTCCGACAATAGAAAATAAAATTCCGATTCCGGCGATCATCATCGGCAGAAGTATCGGTGCAAATCCCCCGAAAGCATCCTGAGAAAAAGTTTCTCTTCCCAATACCATTGTAGCCAAAACTGTAGCCACATAAGATCCGAATAAGTCGGCTCCCATTCCGGCAACATCACCCACATTGTCTCCAACGTTATCTGCAATTGTAGCTGGATTTCTAGGATCATCTTCCGGAATTCCTGCTTCTACTTTTCCTACAAGATCTGCTCCTACATCGGCTGCTTTGGTATAAATACCGCCTCCTACTCTGGCAAAAAGTGCGATTGATTCTGCACCTAAGGAAAATCCTGTCAGAATTTCGATGGTACGTTCCATTTCAACTGAATCTACTCCGGCTCCCGGCGCAAAAATTTGTTTAATAATGATGAACAAAGCGCCCAATCCCAAAACGGCCAATCCGGCTACTCCCATTCCCATTACCGATCCACCGGTGAAAGAAACTTTAAGTGCTTTTGAAAGGCTGGTTCTGGCTGCTTCGGCAGTCCGTACATTGGATTGGGTGGCGATTTTCATTCCTATATATCCTGCAGCTGCACTGAAAATAGCTCCCACTACAAAGGACAATCCGATCGTCCAGTGAGAATTTTCATTTGAAAAACCCAGCAATGCCAGCAATATAGCAACAATGACTACAAAATATGCGAGCACTTTGTATTCAGCCTTCAGAAATGCCATCGCTCCGTCAGCAATATGCCCACTAATGGTGCGCATTTTCTCATTTCCGGCATCCTGTTTTTTCACCCAGTTGCTTTGTATAAAAGTATACAGCAAAGCAATAACCCCAAATACGGGTATCAAATAGAACAAATCCATCATAGTTTAGAATTTTTAATAATGTTAATAAAGATTAAAGATAATAAAATCTGTTTAACATTTACATTCCCATTGAATTTTTCCCTTATAAAATCTTAAATCCATAAAAAAAGCCGAGTAAAATTTACCCGTCTTTGATGTTGAAATCTATTTTTTACCCGCCGAATTTGTTGGCGTAATCATTTTGTGACGCAGCGATAACCTCTTTAGCGTGTTCTGCTCCGTACACTTCCTGAATTCTGCATTTGGCAGGTTCATCGGGAAGATTTTTATACGTCAGAAAATAATGCATCAGCCTTTTCACTTCCGCTTGTGGAAGTTCAGAAATATCGCGAAAATGCCCGAAAGCATGATCTCCTTTCATCACGGCTACAATTTTATCGTCCGCTTCGCCTTTGTCAATCATTTTAAAACCACCAATCGGAAGGGCTTCCATCAGCATACCACCCGCATGAATGTTGTGGGAACTCAGCACGCAAATATCCAAAGGATCATGATCGCCCATCGAAACGTCTTCTGCGCCGCTCTGAATGGCGAGATTCATGACTTCATCATGACAGTAAGTTCTAGGAATAAATCCGTAAAGTGCAGGAATAATATTGGAAAACTGCTGCGGCCGATCCACTTTCAGGTAACCGCTGGCTTTATCTACTTCATATTTAATAGTATCGCTGGGTACTATTTCCACAAAAACATTCACCACATCGGGAGCTTCTTCCCCTGCGGAAATTCCATGCCATGGATGGGCTTTAAAATTGGGTATCATTGGCTATATAAAAATTTGTTATGTTACTAAAAGTATTTCTTTTCTCAGTATTTCAATGGTATTGCCGATAAAATCGTCGCCGTTCATATAATTCATCAGGAAGATGGTTTTGAATTCCTCCAAACCGGCATCGTCACTCAGGCTTTCATAAGTATCGTGCAGCATTTTGAGCAATGCATTTTTGGACTGTACAATCTGAGTCCAGGAATTTTTGGTGATATACAGTTGCTGCGATGCGTTGTAATCAAATTCTTCGGTGATGGCTTTTTCTGTCAGGAAAAGAAATTCATGTTTTTCCAATCCCTTATCAAACCGGCTGACCAGATTTGCGGGCTTCAGCCTTTCCATAAACAGGGTCATTCTCTCATAAGCCTGGCTTTTATTTTCAGCATTTCCTTTTACCGAGAGCATTTTCAGTTCCTGATTTTTCATCTTAATGTACTCGAACACAAACCGGCGCAACAACACGATAAACGGAATGGCCAGAAGTACCGCAAAAAAGTACGGAAAAAAAGATGAAGTGAAAAAACTGCTGAAACTGGACATGCTATATTTTGAGAGTGCAAATTTACTTAAAAATAAAGGGAAAAAAGGGAAAACAATATCTTAATCTGGGTTGATTTGATTTTTTCTGTTTTTATGAAGTTAAATATAAATGATAGACATCATTTATAGAGTGATTTATGATTTCTCATTGCAAGAAGACCAATTTATTAATTAAACCAGCTTAATATTAAAGGAGTCACATTACTTATTAAATAACATTTATTTAGTCTAAAATTGTATCTGTTGATATTCTATTGATATTAATACGAATGTATTGCACAATAGAAAATATTACATTATATTTGCTGTCTAATTTAAAATTTTATTATCATGAAAAAAATTGCTTTTATCGCATTAATGATCACTGGAAACTTAGTATTTGCTCAATCATGGGATACTTTTGGTAATTCAGGCACCAATCCAGACAGTGATTTTCTCGGAACTACAGATGGACAAGATCTTATTATTAAAACAAACGGAAAAGAGAGATTGAGATTCCACCCTAACGGTAAAGCTCGATTTACTACAGACATAGATGATGATTCATTTGTGGTCGTTAATTTTGCTCAAAACATATCATCACAAAAGGATGTAGTAAATATCGGCCTTAGATATTATCAGCCAAATGATGTTGGCTTGCTTAATTTAACCGCACCTCAATCACCAACCGATTGGTCTCGGCCTATTTTTAGTGTGAGATCAACTGGAAAAGTAATGATGGGTATTTCTTGGGATAATAATTTAATGCCAACCTGCGCTGATTGTAGTGATTACAGGCTGTTTGTTAAAGATGGAATAAGAACAGAGAAAGTGAAAGTTGATATTGCTGTATCTAACGGGTGGGCAGATTATGTTTTTAAAGATGACTACCAACTAAGGTCATTGAAAGAGGTCGAAAATTTTATTAAAGATAACGGACATCTCCCAGAAGTTCCATCCGAAAAAGAGGCAATAGAAAATGGAATTGAATTGAAAGCTATGAATATCTTACTATTAAAGAAAATAGAAGAATTAACACTCTATATAATACAACAGAGTCAAGAAATTGATGCAATTAAAGAGAAATTATTAAAATATTAATCATGAAGTTTTTTTTATCTTTATTCACATTATTTCTATTCAGTATAGTGTCTTCACAGAGAAACTTCTATATAGAAATAGCTAACGAGGAAGATGTTCCGAAAATAATCCAAAATCAAGGTAAAATCACTTTAGTCCACACTACTAGAGATGATATAACAAATATATTTTCAAAGCATAGAATTTATTCTTTTGAAAAATCCTTCCCTATTGCAAAAACCCCAAGATTAAAACGAATATATTCTATAACATGTGATGATTCCAAACTTCCTGAATCTTTAGTTTCACTTTTTGGAAATAAATATGTTTATTATGAAGAACTTTTGAAACCTGAATTATTATTGTATACACCAAATGATTATAATTTACCCAGTAATATTTTTGAAAGGAAAAATTTAGATCTTATTAACATCAAAGAAGCCTGGGATTATTCTCATGGAAATTCTAGCTTCATGATAGGAATAAGTGATAGTCCACCTTCAAAAACTCATGAAGATCTGGCTGGTAAAATATATTCTTTAATTAATTATAATGCTGCTGGAGAACATGGGACATTCGTCTCAAGTTTGGCAGCAGCTAATACAAATAATGGATTAGGGATACCCGGAACTGGTTTTAATTCTAGTATACTGTATAGCACTGATACTTATGGTGGTTTATTGCAATTATCTGCAAATGGAGCAAGAGTTATAAATGCAAGTTGGGGATACTGTAATTACACTTCGCTCCAACAAGATATCATTAATGAGATTCATGATAATGGTACCGTTATTATCGCTGCGGCTGGAAATGGAGGGACTTGTGGAAATCCCGATAATTATGTATATCCGGCTAGTCTTAATCATGTAATTAGCGTATCTTCGGTAGGCATGGCTGAGGTTGGATTTACAATTCCTTTTACTTGGCATCCTCAATATGGGCAAGCTTGGAATTGGAGAGACAGAGTGGAACACCTACCAGGCCAGCCTGGAAGGCACCAAACCAATGATAAGGTGGACTTACGAGCAGCTGGCTATGCTATTTGGGGGGCTACCTCAACTTCAAATAATTCTTACACAGAAAGTTGGGGTACTTCCCTATCTGCTCCTCAGGTTGCCGGTGTTGTCAGTTTACTATTTGATGTAAATAATTGTCTTAATCCTGATGAAGTTGAATCTATTCTTAAATTAACATCAAGCAGGTTAGATTCCATATCTGAAAATTATCCTTATTTAGGGAAGTTAGGCGCAGGAAGAATAGATGCTGGAAAAGCCGTAAAAATGGCTTGGCAAATGAATCCTGCCAATGGAGGGGAAGTTCTGTTAACCAATAGGTCATTTGATAAATGGCATTTTGAATTATTGAGCAGCGCACAGAAAATCAGAATGATAAATCAGGAATTTAAGGATAATTCGGATTTTATTTTTAAAGCAAGAGAAGAAATTGTGATCAGATTAACCAAAAAGTATGGAATAGAGAAGACTAGAGCTAAGGACGATTTGGACGAATTTTTAAGACTGCTTTTAAGTAAGAAAATAGTATCGCCTTCAAAAAAATAATGATTTTATAGACAATCTTCGGGTTAAGAAACACCAATATCTTAATAGGCCAAGGTCTTTCTGAGAGTCTAAAGATAATCAGGAATTTCTCAACTCCTCCCGTTAACCATGATTCATCGGAGAATACATTTGTCTTGCTATATTCCTTGACCGCAGCAACATTTGTAATATTTAATGATTTGAAGAAAGATATAGGTATTTTCAGTTGGGCATTTTTTATAAGTAACTTGAAGGTTGGGTAAACGAAATTTGCCACACGGTAACGGTTAATTATTTCAGCTATCTCAAGCCACTTTTTCACAGATAATCGTTCCATTTTGACAATATGCGACATAAAGTGAAGCCTAAAGGATTCCCTATAACTGTGGCTAAAAAAGTGCAGGGCCAGATAAACCAGAAGAAATTCCGGATTCAGAACGTATATCGGTTCGTTTTTCACGGTCACGAGACGCTTATTGGCGAACAAATCGTTGGTCAGCTTATTGAGGAGAGTCTTTTCGTACAAAATCTCAAGGAGCGAGGTCTGAGCCATAAGGAATGCCGGTTCAAAATGCATATCGAAGATCACCGGTACCCCGTTCACAATCTTTGAAAAGGAAATTTCGGATCTCTCGCTGATCGGTAGGGATTTTTTGTCAAAAGTTTTTTCAACGACCTCCCTATAGCCGTATTGTTTCATTATTTTTTTGATTTGCGGGAAATTTTTCCTTCGGATCATCAAGTCGCAGTCGTGATACACTCTTTGAGGCGTTGCCCCTTGATAATAGAGATGGAGGGGGAGACCCTTCAAAACGAGATACTCAATATCCTTACGATTGAAACTCCGGATTATTTTCAATATCTCTTTGTAATAAATGGCCGATTGAATCAAATAGAGTTCACCCAGGCTGTACATTTGGCCGTTGCGTCTAATTTTTTCGACTTTACCGACAATCTTTTTAATGGCCATTCTCCCGTCATTATGGGGGTTGCTGTCGCCTTTTGTTACGGCAGAACTCTTGTCAATGAAAATTAGCCGATGGGCAATCAGTCTTCCTTTATCTCCTTTGAAAATAACAACGTCGTTGACTTTCAGTTTGGAATGGTCAACCTCATAAACATAAAGCTCGTCGTTATGATGGATAATAGGGAGCATGCTGTCTCCGATGCTTTCGGCAATGAATTTAAATCCTCTTTCTTTTATAATTGCTCTCATGGATGGTTCAAGATCCGTTAATATCAAAGTGGCCGGTATACCGTGTCGTCTAATTATAGACGATGAAACTCTTTTTGATTATTTTAGCAAAAATTATTTTACAGATAAGAAAGCATCAAAACCCAAAATCATTCTAAAGATTACTAAAAAGGATAACGGATATACGATTACGTCTGCTCCAAAAATAATAACCTTGGATGTTAAAGGGAAAAAGATAGCCAGACTATTTAATGTCGTCGATTGGACCGTTAGGATAGTCATTCATTACAACCTCATGAAATACAATGCCATATTCATTCATTGTTCCTCGTTTGTTCACAACGGCAACGTTTATGCGTTTGCGGGATTTTCCGGAAAGGGGAAATCAACAATAATTAGCAATTTTCCAAAGCATAAAATAGTCGGAGATGACATTTTAGTACTTAAAAAGGCAGGAAGGTCTTTTCATACCTTCCAGTCTCCTTTCGAGAAGAAGAAGGTCAAGCACATGGGTTATCTCAAAGCCCCAATCAAAAAAATATTCTTTTTGAATTGGGCCGAAGATCTATCGGAGAAATCCATTAGGCCAGTTGACGCCATGTCACTACTATTAAGGGATGGCATCATGAGAAGGATGCCGAAAGTAAAATTCGATCTTTACCCAAGCATGATTATGGATTTATTAAAAAGCACGGAATTCAAGAAATTGAGCTTTCCCAAGAAGTTTTCTTATAGAGATTTTTTGCAAAAATATGGGTAAGATCACCGTAATCGTGCCGACAATCGGAAGAACTAGCCT
>JAANMT010001866.1_pt1 | contig 19238 bp, 11 predicted proteins | sample 7279711 | NCBI WGS metagenome assembly JAANMT01 (sample SAMN14094538, study PRJNA606508) | bioreactor metagenome | isolation source: A lab-scale SPAN reactor treating ammonium-rich wastewater day 1 | place: Ireland: Galway | collected 2017-01-16 | reverse complement strand
CGCACGCAACAGTAGGCGGCGGAAATGACAATAACATTGCTTCCGGCGGCAATTATTCCTCGATATTGGGCGGTAATACGAACGACATCGGTACCGCAACGCACGCAACAGTAGGCGGCGGAAATGACAATAACATCGCTTCCGGCGCAAATTACGGAGCCGTAACCGGCGGTGCTTCGAATAATATAAACGGCGGAACTCACAACTTCATCGGCGGCGGCGAAAGCAATACAATCACAACCGGTAATTGGAACGCCGTTCTGGGCGGGAAAAGCAATACCGTAGTATCCGGCAATTACAGCGGCATACTCGGCGGTTTAAACAATACAGCAACCGGCGACCTTGCATTCGCTTTGGGAACGGGAAATACAGCTGCAGCTAATGGTTTTGCACTTGGTAACACTTCAACCGCCGTTGCAAATGAATTCAGCGCAACATATTCAGCCGGTTTTAAATTTGTTGGTGAAGGTACTGCCAATAAGAACTTCACAGCTACATTCATAAATCGCAGCACAAATACCCAAGCTACACCACTACAAGGCGACTATAGTGGTGACGCAACGCCTACCGGTCCTGCCAATGGTATTGCAATACAACTTATGCCTACGGCTACCAATATCAGCAATGATTATATACGCTTCATCAATGGTTCTAACGCAGTAGTTGGTCGTATAGAAGGTCAATCAGTTGCAGATTTGCTGAGCGACAGCGAACACTTACATTTCCTGCGCGAGCTCGACTACGCAATAGACAATGCAGAGGGAGAAATTGTTTCGGCCGGTATAGCACTTGGCTTTGCCATTGCCGACGGCGTTATCGGCTCGGCTGAAATTATTCAATCAAGTTTGGACGAAGGCGGGCGCATAGTTTGCGGCGGCGCGACTTTGGGCGGTTGCGCTTCGATAGCTGCGACCGGCGCGGTTGATGTCATATTGAAAGTTGCCAACGTTGTAATGTATGCCGCCAATATAGCAGTAGCAGCGGTTGACTTGAACGATGCCATAGAAGGCAAAAAAGATGCAGAGCAATTAAAGTGTAGTTATGATACGATGGTGGCAAATAATATCGGCGTAACTTACGAATCGGGTTCTGCCGACTATGCAGAGTGGTTGCCCAAATCAAATTTATCGGAGAAGTTCGGTATTTCCGATATTGTAGGCGTTCGCGGCGGCAAAATCAGCAAGAATACGGATGGAGCCGAGCAATTTATGGTAGTATCCATGAAGCCGATTGTTTTGGGTAATACTCCTGCCGAAGGCAAAGCCCAAGATTACGAGAAAGTTGCGTTTATGGGGCAAGTTCCCGTTCGCGTTCTTGGTCCGGTTAAACTTGGCGACTACATATTGCCAAGCGACGGCGGTAATGGCCTTGGTATTGCGGTTGCTCCGTCCAATATGCGAGTTGAAGACTATAAAAAAATAGTCGGCGTTGCTTGGTCTGCCGGTTCCAACCCTGACCTTAATACCGTCAGAGTAGCTGTGGGATTAAATACAAATTCATTGGCGACCATGATTGAAAAGCAAAATTCCGAAATGCTTGCCATGAAAGAATCCATGTCGCAGATGAATTCGGCTCTTGCATCTTTAGTTCCTGGATATAGCAAAATGATGAATGTTCCGGCATCGTCGCCTGTGCAAAATTCGGCTGATTATTTAGACAAAATTTTTAGCAGTCTTAATGCCGGTCAATCGCTTCCTCCGGTTACAAACACTTCGATTACTTCCGTAGCGGACGGCAAACCTATCAGCGATATATCGGTTCCGAGTACATTTTTCAATGATGACGTAATGAGCAAAGCATTCGCTGACGCTCAGGCTGCATTTGTCAAAGGCGGCGGCGACGTATCTACGCACCCGTTCTTCAGCAAAGTGGCATACGACCCTGCTTTCCGTGAAATAGCCATGAGAAAAATCCAGAACCAACTTAATAAGGCGGCTTTTGACCAGATGATCCAAAATGCTTCGGCAAATGCGGTCAAAAAATAAGCTCTAAACAAAATTTGTCACACAATTCAATCTAATATCATGAAAACCAAGTTTTTGCTTAGAACAGCCGCACTCATTTGCTTCTTTACGATGATTTACGGCTCTGCATTTTCCGAAGACTTTTTATTTAAAACTGTACTTGTCAAGCAAGTTAATAAAACTATAACTCCGACGGCTGCAACTGATTGCAACGGCGACCCGGTTTCTTCGATTACACCCTATAATTACACCATTACGGAAGTAATGAAAACTCCTGACGATTTTTCGCTTGTATCGTTCAGAGTGTATTATTCGGACGATTTGTCGACAGCTTTGTATAGTTTTCTTAGTAAAACGTCTACGGAGGTTAGCTTTAACTCTACTACCGGTCAGATAGCCTATACCATGACAGGTATAGCCAAGACACGTAAGAAGTTGACAGTTCGCGTTTATTTAAATGACGGTAGCGGTGCGGTTTATGAAACAAAGGATTTCTTTACGAGTCAGGCCAGCAATTTGCCGCCGGTAGGAACAATAATACCATATTACGGCGTAGACGATAATGGTACAATAGAAGCGGAGTTAAATTTGGGCGGCTGGTTTTTCTGCGATGGTTCCAGTATTGGCGCGGTAAGCGATAATATACTTTATCCGGACGAAAAAACAGCTTTGCAGAGTATAATAGGCGGGTCAAATTTTCCGGACTTGCGCGGTTTATTTCTCCGTGGTGCTGGAACAAACAGTTATGACCCGAGTTCTCCACGCGGAATAGGAAGTATTCAGACAGAGCAGACAGGCTTTACTGCTCATAACTATGATCGGTCAGTTTCTCCGACGGGTGGGACCGATGTTGGCTTGAATGTCGGTACGGCTTCTGTTCAGAGCGGTAGCGGCATTACGGTTGTAACGAACGTTTCATTATCGAATGCCAATCATACTCATACAGTTTCTACGACGACTGCATCTACGATGAATCCTGGCGGCGGCATCGAGACTCGTCCGGACAATGCTGCGGTGATGTATCTCATCAAGGCACGCAAGTAAAATATACGCGCCCTATATAAGCAAGCGTCGGGATTTCCTTCGGGCAAATCTCGGCGCTTTTCGTTTGTATCAGTCGGTAAGAAAAAACAAATGGTGTTTATATTACATAATTGAATGTGATATGCGGTATTTACAATAAAACCGTCCTATTTTCCGTAAATTTGCGTTTTTACAAGCCGTTCCGTGCAAGAAAACCGGCAGAAGTCCGTTTTGCGCCGGAATAATCGGATAATTTTTAGGAACTCGATGGAACAATTTCGCAATTTCTGCATCATAGCGCATATAGACCACGGAAAATCAACACTTGCCGACCGTTTGCTCGAACGCACCGGACGAGTTACGGCGCGTGAAATGGTTACAAATCAAATACTTGATAATAATCCGCTGGAGCAGGAACGCGGCATAACAATCAAACTCCACGCTATTCAAATGGAGTACTCGGCGCATAACGGGCAAAACTATACGCTGAACCTGATAGACACACCCGGCCACGTTGATTTTGCTTATGAAGTATCGCGCTCGTTGGCAGCCTGCGAAGGCGCATTGTTGGTTGTAGATGCCACGCAAGGAGTGGAAGCGCAAACCATCAGCAATTTGTTTATGGCGATTGATGCCGGATTGGAAATTATTCCCGTTATCAACAAAATTGATTTGCCGAGCGCGGCCACAACGCTCGAATCGGTAAAAAGTCAGGTTATTGACCTGATAGGTTGCAAAGAAAGCGATATTATTCTTGCTTCCGCAAAGGCCGGCATAGGCATAGACGAAATTCTTGAAGCGGTTGTGGAACGTATTCCGCCGCCCAAAGGCGACCCAAATGCACCACTACGAGCATTAATTTACGATTCGGTATTCGATTCGTATCGAGGTGTAATCGTCTATTTGCGTGTTTTCGACGGAACCATACGCGAAAAAGACAAAGTCTTGTTTATGGCTACCGGTCAAGCTTACGACGTGGAAGAGCTTGGCGTTATGCACATGAAACGCCAGCGTATCGGAACGCTTTCGGCCGGCAATGTAGGTTATTTAACGGCAAGCATACGTCGTGTGCAAGATACTAAAGTAGGCGATACGGTAACTCGTTTCGGGAAATCCTGCGATGAGCCTATATCGGGCTTCCGCGAGGTAAAACCTATGGTTTTCAGCGGAATCTATCCGGCCGACAGCGACGACTTCGAGGCTCTGCGCGAAGCATTGGGGAAATTATCGCTAAACGACTCGGCTATTTCTTATGAACCCGAAAGCAGTACCGCACTCGGCTTCGGCTTCCGTTGCGGTTTCCTCGGTTTATTGCACATGGAAATTGTGCAAGAGCGATTGGATCGCGAGTTTAATCAGGTAATCGTAACAACGGTGCCCAACGTACAGTATAAAGTGATAAAAACCGACGGCGAAGAAATTTGGGTGGATAATCCCGCACAGATGCCCTCGCCCGGGATTATAGAGGAAATTCAAGAGCCTTATATAAAAGCGCAGATAATTCTGCCTACGGAATATGTAGGCGCAATAATGAAACTATGCCTTGACAGGCGCGGCGAAATACTCGGGCAACATTACCTTACGCAAACCCGCGTGGATATGACGTTTTCGTTGCCGCTTTCGGAGGTAGTGTTCGATTTTTACGACAAACTGAAATCGGTTTCACGCGGATACGCATCGTTGGACTACGAACTTACTGATTATCGTGCCGGCGATTTGGTCAGATTGGATATTATGCTGAACGGCGAACCGGTAGATGCTCTAAGCTCTATCGTCCACCGGCAAAAGGCCTATGAATGGGGCAAAAAACTATGTGCCAAATTAAAAGAACTTATCCCGCGTCAAATGTTTGAAGTTGCGATTCAAGCCGCCATAGGCGCGAAAATCATAGCGCGCGACACAATTTCGGCTATGCGGAAAAACGTGCTGGCCAAATGCTACGGCGGCGATATAAGCCGTAAGCGTAAACTCTTGGAAAAACAAAAAGAAGGCAAAAAACGAATGAAACAGGTAGGCAGTGTGGAAATTCCGCAAGAAGCGTTTTTGGCAGTTTTAAGCATTGATTAAAATACCGATAAAAATCACGAAAAACATTTCGAAAATAGGAACGCCAATGGCAGAACAATCGCCGCAATACGGAAAAACTCAAGAAGAACCTGCTCAGATCGCTTCGAAACGCGGCCTGTTCGGAATAAGCAAAAAAGCACGTAAACAACCCGAAACATTTCAGGAACACGTGGTTTCATGGCTTAAAACCATTGTTTGGGCAGTTGTAGTCGTAATGATTGTCAACGGCGTGTTGTTCGCATCTTTCGTTGTACCCACAGGTTCTATGGAAAATACCGTGGCCACGGGTGATTTTTTATTTGTCAATCGCTTGATTTTCGCACCTTCTACGCCGCAGGTTATTCCGTTCATCAATAAGCCTTTACCTTATTATTCCTTTCCCGGACTGCGCGACCCCGGGCAAGGCGACGTAATAGTATTCGTTTTCCCCGGGAATAGAGACCAAATAGAGCCCGAAAGATTCGAATATTATCTGAAACGTTGTATCGCTGCCGCAGGGGATACTTTGCGTATAGTAAATAGGCGCGTTTATGTGAATGGCAAGGAGTTTGTGCTGCCGCCGGACGGAAAATTCGATGAAAACGGATATTACGATGTCCAATACGATATGAATTCGACTTTTCCGCCCGGAAAAAACTATACACGCGATAATTACGGACCTATTCGTATTCCCAAAAAAGGTGATATAATCCGAATTACGGCGGAAAACCGCATTGAATGGGAAACATTTATTCGCCGCGAAGGCCATAGCGTTGGCTACGACGGCACAAGCATTACCATTGACGGCAAACTTACCGCAAATTATACTGTTGAACGCGATTATCTATTCGGAATGGGAGATAATCGCAATAATAGTTTAGACAGTCGCTATTGGGGCTTTATTCCGAAAGAAAGTGTTATAGGTACACCCGTCATTGTGTATTGGTCACTGGATACAGATATGGATTGGGGACAATTTTTCAAAAAACTCGGCACTATACGCTGGTCGAGATTGGGGACGCTGATAAATTGAAAAAACGTTTTATATATTCGTTGCCGCTACCGGTTATAGTATCTGTACTGCTGATGATTTCCGGCGGATGCAATCAGAAAATGCCCGATGCGGCAAATACGTTACTTTCCGACACTATAACTATACACGGATTTAAGACTTCGCCCATAGCAGTAGGAACTTCGTACAGACGTTTTGCGCAATTTAACGACGGCACAGTGTTCTTGGGAAAATACGGAACAATTGAAGCGGTTTCGTTTGCGCGGTTTTCCGATATTCCCGATTCATTGGGTGCGATAACGGAGGCTGATATAGAGTCGGCTGTGTTAAGTCTGCAACCATTACGCTACGCGCTGGGCGATACTGTTCAAAACAGGTTGAAAATAAACGTTGTAGAGTTGCTAAAGCCGTATTCCGACACAACCAAAGCCGACCAAATAACACCCGATTATTTCGATGCGAAAGTTATTGCCTCGATTGACGTGCAAATTCCTCTGCAAGACACTATTGCAGCCGTTGCCGTTCCGTTCGATAAAAGCGTTGCTGTAAAATGGTTGCAACGCAAGCAACAATTCAAAAACGATACGCTTACGTGGGGAATAGCGTTCCGCGATAACGGTTCCACGGCAATTCGCAGATTTTCCACACCGACCGTAATAAATCCCGATGTACCGCAAACAACGCTTCGCATTGTATATCGCAAATCGGGCGGCATGCTTGACACTATGACTTGGAAGTCGGGCAACAATGCAACTTTTACGTATGCACCGCTCGGCGAGTCAGGTTCAATTACCGTACATGGCTCGGTTGCGGTGGACGGTATTATGTCTTTCGACCTAAGTGCATTGCCGGCCGGCTCGGCAGTGCATATGGCAAAACTGACGCTTACGCTTGACCCTTCGCGCTCTATTGTCGGAAATTTCGGAACCGACTCGATTGTAGGAGCCAGATTTATAGACTCGTCAAATTCCAAGAATCTTGCGCATGATTATTTCGGCTATCGCGTTCAAGGCTCGCAAAAATATGTATTTCCGTTGCTCAATTCGGCCGTAGACGGAATGTTGCGCCGTAGCGGTAAAGGCACTGTCGTATTGCGCCCCGAGTCCAAGTTCGATATGCATCAATGCAATCGCTTGGTATTTTTCGGCCACGAAGCGGCCGATTCGACGGCTCGCCCTATTTTGGAGGCAATTTATTCCACACGGCCAAAAATGCAGCCGTAACTCATTGATAAATATATGCTTCGTTCTGTCTGCACAATAATTTTCACAATAGCGGCTTCTTATGCGGCATTGGCGCAGGGCGGCTCGAACTATTCAATGTTCGGCGTTGGCGATATCCGCCGTAGCGCAAGCGCGGCTTACGACGGCTTGGGAGGAACGCAAATCGCCGTTGCTTCGCCTTATGCGGTAAATCTGCTCAATCCGGCGGCTTGGAGTGCGTTGCAAACTTCGCGATTGCAAATAGGATTTCGCTTTAATCAGCAAACTATTTCGGACGGCTCTACATCGGCCGACCAAAATAACGGAAAACTCGACGGATTTTGTCTTGCTTTTTCTGTGGATACTTCGCTCGGAGCCGGTGCGACATTCGGCTTGCGCCCGTTCAGCTCGGTAAATTACTCACTTGCAACGCATTTCAGCGACTCGCTTCTCGGCAAGCGAATTGAAGGCTCGGTCGAGTCAACCGGCAACGGCGGACTTACCTCCGTATTTCTCGGCGGTGCAATACGTCCGTTCGAAGGTTTACGCATCGGTGCGGCTGTGGAGGGATTGTTCGGAACTATTATTTCGACCGTTCGAACCACGATATTCGATGCCAATGCCTATACATCGCTAAATCAGCGAAACGACGGCTTCAAAGGAATAGGAGGGCGTTTCGGATTGATGTACTCACCGATGACTAATTTTACCGTTGGAATTTCCGCTTCGGCTTATTCGGATATAAATATCAATTCTCAAACGCGATTCAGTACGGTAAGCTCCAACGAAATTACCGGTGATACGTTGTTTGGTTCGGAAACGCAAACGCAATTACCTGCATCATTAGGCATAGGATTGTCGTATATTTCAGGTAAATTTTTATTTGCCGCAGATGCCGAAGCGCAGGATTTTTCGGTTATGACATATCGAAAAGGGCGTGCGGACTTCAAACGAATGACGCGCTTCTCCGCAGGAGTTTCGCGGCTTGCAGAACATTCACCCGGTTCTTCTTTTGAAAATCGTATCGGATTTAACTTCGGTATAGGCTATCAACAGCTTTACTATTCCGTGTTCGAGAAAGAGGTTGATGAAATATACGGCTCGTTCGGAATGCAATTACCGATTTCGCAGTCTGCAATGTTTGATGTGGCACTTACCGGCGGTTCGCGAGGATCCGCCGCAAACGGTGCCGTCCGCGAGATGTTTCTGCGATTCGGATTCTCGGCAAGTATCGGCGAAATATGGTTTCAGCCGTTTGTGCGGGAATAATGCAGCTTTTGTTTTTTTGTTTTTCGCTTGTTTTTTGTTCGGGAGAATCAATATGGAATCTACTCTGTCGGTATTTTTTGGAACAGACAGAACGTATGTTACCCTGCTTGAACAAGGAAAAAAAGGTGCGGAGATAACTTATATAAACTCTATACCTTCGACTGTGAAAGACGAGAACGATTACCTTGACGTTTTGATGGAACTTGAATCGTTTTTGCCGCCCATAGCTGCCGGTGCGAAGCAATTGCGAATGTGTATCCCGGCCGAAAATGCTCTTATTCATCAGTTTCCGGCGGTGAGCAGAGCAAATATCGACCAGATTAAGTCGCTGTTGCAATTAGAGATAAAGCAGGCTTATCCGCTAATGACGCTCGACGATTTTTCTACTGTGGCGTATCCTATTGCCACGAGTACCGGCGGGCGTGAAATGATGATTGCGATAATGCTCAACAAAAAATACCTGATGGCTTGCGAATTTGTGCTCGGCGTAACCGCTCTTCCGCTTGAGCGAACCGTGGTCAGCCAATTTGCAGCTCATGCATCTTTGCTTTATAATTATCCGGAACAAAGAGAAAACACAGCTGTAATATTTGCCGCGCAAGAGTCGTTTATTGATGTAAGTATATTAAAAAAAGGACGCTTGGCATACTATAATCTGATTCCTCTGCAAAGAAACGCAAATATTGGCAAGGTATGCAGCGACGAAATAGAAAAGATACTTAACGGCAAAATAGTTTCGTTTGTAGATGGCGCTTTTTTATTAGGCCCGGGACTTACAAAATCCGGATTTGAATCCGCCGTAAAAGCACTGTCAATACCGGTGCGCCGTCTGAACGCTTTCAGAATGATGACTACAAGCCTTTCGGAGCGCGAGCGCGAATATTGTATTCGTACCGCACATCTGTATTCGCCGTGCATCGGCACATCACTGCCGGATATTCATGCAGGCGATGAAATAAGATTGGATTAACCCGTTTGCTTTTTCAACGCATATTCGCCGGACGCGCTCTATGCGATTGCTTCTGCTTCTCATATTTTCCCTGACCGTCGGCAATGCAACAACTATGCTTTCGGCGCAGGATTCCACGCTGTTTCTGCTCGGTTCTTTCCTCGGCGGCGCAAGCCAAGACCGCGTAGTAGGAACCGCACGCGATGCCAAAGGCGATATATTCATTGTCGGAACAACGGAGTCGGCAAATTTTCCAGTAACCGCCGGCACATTCCAAACCGAATACTCAGGCAACAGAGATGTTTTTTTGGCCAAATTTTCGGCCGAAGGTACCCTTTTATTTGCTTCATTATTGGGCGGCTCGGAACTCGACGAAGTACGCTCGATAACTATTGACGCATTAGGCTTTCCAATCATAGCCGGCATTACGTACTCGCCCGATTTTCCCGCTACGTCTGCTTTTTCAAATGGGCCCGCAAGCGAAGTATTCAACGGCGGCGCAGCATTCGTGGCACGGTGTGCGCCGGACGGCTCGCAGATGCTTTTTGCGGCTTTGTTGGGCGGCGCAAGTCGCGATGAAGCAAACGATGTTATTGCCTCGCCCGACGGCATTATTTGGGTGGCCGGCACTACCGAATCAGTTGATTTTCCTGTTACGCTGTTCGCACAGCAGAAAAATTCTGGCGGAAAAAGCGACGGATTTTTGGCGGAGTTGCATCCGTCGGGAGATCTACTCGCATATTCCACATATATCGGAGGTAAGGCTGACGATGAAATTTCTGCCATTGCGTTGGATATTGCAGGAAATGTTTATTGCGGCGGCTCTACTGCATCGCCCGATTTTCCGGGTGCAGTCGCGCCCGAACGCTCCGGCAACGACTTGTTCGCAGCGCAGTATCTCGGCGGAACAATGCCCGGATTTATGAATATTTTTTCTGTTCAAGGCTATAATTCTCTAAGCGATATAGTATTTTCACCTGCAAACGGCGGACGTATCTATTGTGCCGGAAGTGCGTCTTGGACTTCGCTTGTGGGGATTAGGCGCGGCGGCTATCGCGAACTTGCAACAGGCAAAACAGATGCATTCGTTATCGGAATGACTACTTCGGGAATTGTGGAGTCTGCAACATTTTTCGGCGGCTCGGCAGATGATTTTTGTACATCAATAGCCACCGACGGCAACGATGTTGTCATTGCCGGAACTACGTATTCTGACGTGCTTCCCGCTACGCCCGATGCTTTCTCGCTAAAAAAATATGGAGGGCGCGAATGCTTTGTCGCTTCGTTCGATGCCGCATTGCAAAATCTGAAATACTGCTCTTTTGCCGGCGGCACTGACGATGATGAAGCCGCCGAAGTCGCAATTTTCAAAGGAACGATTTGCCTTGCCGGAACTACGTCGTCGCGTGATTTTCCGGTAACTTCCGGCGGATTCACCACTGAATACGGGGGCGGCGCGAGCGATGGATTTGTGCAAATATTCAATCCTATCCCGCTTCTTACCATTACGCCGAATCCGGTACGCTTCGGTGCCGTTGATTTAGGCGAATCCGCAACCATTGACACACTTACCGTAAAAAATATCTCGCTGATAAGAGCCACTCGCGTCGACTCGGTGCTTCTCGAAAATGATGCGTCCGGCGCATTTGTTCTCGATAAATTCGGCTTTTTTCCAAGTTTTCCTTCCGGTGCATCAGGGCGGCTCCGTGTTACTTTTAAGGCGCGCACAGAGGGCAATGCAAAGGGTAGCCTTGCAATTTGGGCTAACGGCATTCGCTATGCCGTCGAATTGCTTGGACAAGGAATCACGCCGCCTCCGCAATTTACTGCGGACGATGTTGTTTTCGATACAACAGAAGTAAATGCACAGACTTACGACTCCATGCGTATTGTCAATCTTTCCAATCGTACTTTTACGGTGGACAGCATCATAGCAGAAGGAATAAACGCCGGACGCTTCGCCGCACTCGAAAAAACGCCGTTTGATGTTCCGCCTTCAGGCATCCGATTTGTCAAAGTCATGTTCTTTCCGTCCGAGCAGGGGCGATTTGCGCAAATATTCCGCATTTTTGCACGCGGAGTATCGGTTCAGGCAGAATTGGAAGGTTTCGCAAAATCCGGTATGCCGCCACCGTCCGATTCTGTTTTTATTACGGATACGGACTTTGGCAACGTTGAATTGTTTTCAAATGCAAACAGAACGGTTGCAATAAAAAATGCCGTTTCACGCGCTGTAATACTCGACAGTTTAGTTGTAGAATCAGATGCGGAAACTACATTCACAATATTGCCGGCGGCATGGCCTATTATAATTTTTCCCGACGATTCGCTTGTTTCGGCGGTATCTGCTTCACCCAAAGTTTTGGGTAAAAAGACCGCGAAAATATCTGCATATATCGGTGGCCGGCGTTTTTCGGGTAATGTATCGGCTAACGGCACGTTGCCGCCCGTACCCGAAATTTCGGTAAATGACGTTAACTTTCAAACTGTTATAGTCAATCAATTCCGAATTGATTCTGCTTATATCAAAAATTCCGGCTCGGCACCGGCCGATATTATAGAAGTATCTGTTTCCGATGATTTAGATGGTGATTTTTATATAACAGATTTTGCTCCGCGCAGTCTGGCCGGCGGCGATTCTATGACCATTCACCTGAAATTTGCCCCGAAATCATCGGGAAATAAATCGGCAAAATTGGTAATTAATACGTTGGACGGCATACATAAAGCCATGCTTTCAGGTATTGCCTTGCCGCCCGATTCTGCCGCAATCAGCATTGCACATCTTGTCTTCCGCCCTACTTTTATTGATACTTATCGCGATTCGTCAATTGTTCTGCTTTCCGTATGCCCGATTGCGGCGCGAATAGATTCCGCTCGGCTTGACGGCGACGATGCTTTTACTTTCGGAATTGCAACACAGTTTCCCGTTTCTGTTGCGCCCGGTGATAAGATTGAATTACCCGTTCGTTTTGCACCGAAAAATGCAAGGATTTACGGTTCGCGGCTTACGATTTGGCACAGAGACGGCATGATGCACGGAACAATATCGGGCGAAGGAATTTTGCCGCCGGACACATTATTTACGCCGCGTATTTCGGCAACTTTGCCGACGCACTCGGTTGCAATAGGCCAAAAGGTTGATTTTCCGCTAATTATATCGGGCGACCGCCGTTCGCTCGATTCGTTGCACGGCAAGCAATTCATTGCACATATAAGATTTAATGCCAATGTTCTTGCTCCGGCCGACGGACGCGGAACTGTAGAAAACGCACAGCATACGATAACGCTTTCCGGCATTGCAAAGAGCGATGTTCTCGGCATATTTCACGGTGTGGCCGCGCTTGGCGATGCCGATTCTACGCCGTTGCAACTGCTCGATTGCTATTTTGTTGCAGCAGATACTACAGTTCGCGCCGAAGTCTCGCTTTCCGACGGTCTGCTTCGTATAACCGATATTTGGAAATACGGCGGCCCGCGGCTTGTGGAAAGCGTCGCACCGGCTCCGGTTATAGTAATTCATCCCAATCCAATAGGCGAAGAAGCGAATATTTTACTTTATCGTGTCCAACCGGGTTGCATTTTGCAGATTTTCGATGGAACCGGTCGAGAATCTGCAAGATTTTTGCCCGATGTAAACCCTCAAACCGGCGAAGCAATTGTACGCTTTACCCACGAAATGGCGCGAGGCATTTATTTCTGTCGCGTTATTTCTGGCTTGCAAACCGTAGCTAAAGCCCTGTTTTCGGAGTGAAAATGCGCATATCGCCATTTTTTACACTCACGATTCTTTTGTACTTCTCTGCTGTTTCCGCATTTTCTCAAATTGAATCTTTTTTCCGTTTCGGTATAGGTGCGGAAGTCGGTCTGAACAGTCATTCTTCACAATTTGCTCAAATTCCTGGATTTGCCGCCATACCCGTTGATTTAAGCGGCGGATCCGGATTTGGTTATAGTTTCGGCATAAGTTCGGACGTACTGCTCGGTCATGCCTTTCGTGCAGGATTATATGCCGGCTACGATGCTGGCGGAGCAACTCTGTCGGGCGACGAATCAACCGTTTTTACCGTAAACGGAATTGCCGTAGCCGGAACCATAAGGCATTTTCTGTCGGCTAAACTTCCGGCCGCCATTGTTCGTCCGTCGCTGATATTCGGCATTGGAAATTGCGAAATTTCCGGCGGATTAACCGTTATGCAGGCAATAGAACCTGATTTCGAGATAAGGCAAGAAGTTGTAGAACCGCAAGGAATAACGCTTACATCAAAGCCTTTCGGCGGCTCTTTGCCAAGCGGCGGCATTACCGTTGCCCCATTCTTTTCGGCAGGACTGCGCTATTCTTGGGGAAATTTCATAATGCTTCCGGCTATTCGCGCGGAGTTCGGTGTGTCGGATATTGCAGGTTTGCCTTGGCGAAGTTTTGCAATTCGCACGGGAATATCGGCTTTGTTCGCACCTGTGCCGCCAAATATAGCCGAGCCCGTAATTGTACCGCCCGACACGATTTACAGGCGCGATACAATCGCAGTTGAAATTCGCGGTATTCCTAGCGAGCGTATTATCCCTGCATCGAAAAACTTAAAGCACGAAACGTTCGGCGGCCAAGCCGTAGTTATAGTTTCCGAATCATATCGCCGTGAAATTCCGCGTGCCGTACCTTTATTGCGAGCGCAAGCGAGAGTGGCATTTATTCGCGCCGACGGTACGCAATCCGAACGGCTGCATATAGAAACACGGCGCATCATAACCAAACGATTTTTTCCCGTTTTGCCTATTGTTTTTTTTGAAACTGGTTCGGCCGATATTCCGTTGCGCTATTTTGAATCTACGCCCGAAAATCCGCTTGCGCGTTATTATCGCAGCCTCGATACAATTGCCGCACGACTTGCCGCAATGCCAAATGAAACGCTTGTGCTTACCGCATTGTTGCGCGGCGACTCCCTTGACTCCATGCGTAAAATGAGGGCGGAACGACTGCGAAAAATATTGCTGAAACAAGCTGAAATACGAAATGAACAAATCCGGATCCGTACCGAAGCTGCGCGCCCCGTAAGCGGATTACCATTAGACGAAACCGAATGTGTAAATATGACCGCGAGCGAGGCGGCTATTCTGGCGCCGCAAATTTTCTATGACACGACAACATCGGCAGACCCGCCGGAAGCAAGGTTTTTCCCGAATATAGTCAGCGATGAAGGTGTTGCATCATGGCGGCTGCAAATAAGCGCGGATGGGAAAACGGTAAAGGAATTCTCCGGTAATGACGAACCGCCGCTTGCCATTGCTTGGCGGTTAGCCGACGAGAAAACAGTTCTGCGCATACGCAAGCCATTGTCTTATCGGCTTACGGCGACGAATTATTCGGGTGATACAGTTGTTTCGCCCGCAGGTGAAATTCACTTTATAGCAGATACCGCCACAAACTTTACAGATGTCGAAATGTTCGATGCCATTGAATATTCCATCGTATTTTTTGATTACAATTCGTCCGATATATCTGCCCGCGACCGTATCGCACTCGAACACCTGACGCCTTATTGCATCGCGGATAAAACCGAAGTATTCGGCATGACAGATTCATCGGGTAATGCGCAATACAATAGGCGATTATCTCGAAAACGCGCCGAATCTGCCGCAAAAATACTCGGGTTAAGCAGTGCCGCCGCACGAGGTATCGGTGCAGAGAGTTCGGAATTTCCCGATAATCTGCCCGAAGGCCGAATGTTTAATCGCCGTGTTAAAGTGTCGGCACAACGTTGACGCACGCTAATATTTCCGGTCAAAGACGCGGCGTGTAACGTATTTTTGCGTCATGATATCCAAATTTCATCGAAAATTCCGACAAGCATTATCGTTGCCGCCTCATATTGCGATGCGCAAGGCCGTTGAAATATTTACGCGCTCTGTGCGCAGCAGGCTGGAACGTCGCCGCGACGCGAAAAAAACTACGTATTCAGATTTTACTCCTGCTGTCCTCTCGCAATACATTCGTGCAGTACCGTTGCCCGAAAGTGCAGACCGTCGTGACGCTGTTTGCCGCATATCGAATCTTGCTCTCGAGCATCGCTTTGATACGCTCGGTTCGGGAGCCATAAAAATAGAGTACGGTATGGATTGTGCCGGAGTTGAGGGAAGCCGTTATGCGTCGCAGGTTTTTGCGCCGCAGATTAACGAAAAAAATCAAGCCGAGTCTGAGCGTATAGCGTCACTTCTTCCGTCAAATTACAGCCGTATTGATTGGCAACGCGACTTCAAATCCGGCTGGCGTTGGTCGGAAAACGTTTGGCATAAAGATATTCGATACGGAAATATGCCCGGTGCCGACGTGAAAGTTCCGTGGGAACTTGCCCGAATGTTGCATTTGACGACGATGGCACAAGCCGCTGCATTTGCAGCAAGCGGTTGCGAAGGATTTGCGTCACCGAAGCGATACGCGGAAGAATTTGCTGCGCAAATTACCGATTTTATAGCCGCGAATCCGCCTCGTTTCGGGGTGAATTGGGTTACGGGTATGGACGTGGCAATTCGCATTACAAATTGGCTTGTTGCTTATGATATGTTTCGTGCGGGCGGTGCCGAATTTCCCGAAGAATGGGAGCAGGTTTTCCGTCGAAGCATATATGAGCATGGCTTGCATATTGCCGCAAATCTCGAATGGTCGTCAGGACTTCGCGGCAATCATTACTTAGCTGATATAGTAGGACTTCTATTCTGCGCCGCTTGGTTGCCGCGCACGCCGGAAGCAGATGTATGGCTTGCATTTGCCGTGCAAGAACTGACAGTAGAAATTAATTTGCAGTTTTTGTCCGACGGAGGAAATTTTGAGGCTTCGGTTCCTTATCACCGTCTTTCTGGAGAAATGGTCGTATATGTCGCCGCGCTTATTATTGGTTTGCCCGACGAAAAGCGTGCCGCATTGAAAGAATACGACTGTCGTTTGTGGAAATTTAAGCCGCCGCTTCGTCCGGCCTCGAAAACTGTACCGGAAAGGTTGTTGTTATTATTGGAAAAATTACACTCAATATGCAGTTTTACGGCCGGAATATCTGGAATTTCACATGCACCGCAAATAGGCGATAACGACAGCGGCCGATTTATTGCGGCATCGCACGTTGCAGAAATTCTGTCTTGCGAAAATGGACGCGCCAAATTTCTTAATCTGGTTAAAGTTAATGACTTGCCGGCTGAGATTATTATTCCCGTAACCGATGATTATCTGCCCTTGCTTGCCGCTGCAGCCGCTTTGCCCGGATTCGAGAAATACGGACAATTCGCGCTTGATTATTCGGCCGAATACAAGTTGGCCGCCGGATTATGCGGTATATCGAGTGCAAAATATTTTACCGGGGAAAGAGAAGAAAGTTGTGCGCAAACGCCCGACAGAAACAAATCGGCGGCTTTTCCCGATTTCGGATTGTGGGTAATACGCGAAGGCGATTGGGAATTTGCGTTGAGATGCGGGACAATCGGCCAACGCGGCAAGGGCGGCCATGCGCATAATGACCAGCTCGCCATAACTTTGAATTGCGGCGGACGGAAGTTCTTCGTTGATACAGGAACTTACCTGTACACTCCGGCACCGGAAATGCGCAATCGTTTCCGTTCGACATCTATGCACAATACGCTTTGTATTGACGGAAAAGAGCAAAACGATTGGTTGCGTGGCGGTGGCGACGTATTATTTTGGATGTTGGGCGACCGAAGCCGAGGGCGTGTTACGGAATACTCGTCCGAGCGTTGGAGTGCCGAACATCGCGGCTACGGTATGCCTCATAAGCGTTCGGTTGAATGGAGTGCCGATAAAATTCGCGGTGCGGACGAATGTGAGGCAGACGGTAAGCAATATCTTATGTTCCACCTTGCACCCGAAACTTCCGTCGAGCGAAAAACGCAAAACTCGGTAATTATTTCAAACGGAGAAATCAAACTGCGTATTTCGTCCAACTATGCCATTGCCGTGGCAGACTCACTGTATTCACGCGGCTACGGTTGGTTGCAACCCGCAAAAGCATTGAAAATCAACGGCGAAAAATATTTTTCATGGATGATAGAGAAATTGTAATTGCTTAGGTTTTCAGGATGTTTGCACCGCAAGAACATTTTTTTTAAGATTTATCGCACCCGTATTATGCCTTTGATGCGTAAGACTATGACAGTAGGCGAATTGGCCGTCGCCATTAAATTGACTCTTGAGGAAGGTATCGGCTATGTAAGCGTAACCGGCGAAATTTCAAATTATACGCTTCATTCTTCCGGGCACAGATATTTTACTCTGAAAGATGCTTCGGGAGCGCAAATTTCTTGCGTAATGTGGCGCACGCGCCCGCCCGGATTCGATATGCGCAACGGCATGAGCGTTGTAGTGTCGGGGCGAGTTACCGTTTATCCTCCGCAGGGGCGTTATCAATTGGATTGTGCCTCAATCGCTCCTCTCGGTGCGGGCGAACTTTATCTTGCGTATGAGCGGTTGAAAGAAAAACTTAAAGAGCAGGGCTGGTTCGATGCGGAACGAAAACGGCCTTTGCCGCGTTTGCCCTTATGCGTAGGAGTAGCCACCTCGCCTACGGGTGCGGCTGTACGCGATATTTTCAGCACTTTGGAAAGGCGTATGCCCGCCTGCCGTGTAATATTCCGTCCGACTCTTGTGCAGGGCGACGGCGCGGCCGAAGATATAGCTGCCGCAATAGCCGAACTGAACAGCAGCGATTGTGAATTATTGATAGTAGGCCGCGGCGGAGGCTCCATAGAAGATTTATGGGCATTTAATACGGAAACAGTTGCCGCAGCTGTTTTTTATTCAAATAAACCGGTAGTTTCGGCCGTTGGGCATGAAACAGACTTTACCATTGCCGATTTTGTAGCCGACCGCCGTGCCGCCACGCCGACCGCCGCGGCCGAGCTTGTTACGCCTTACACAAGCGACGACTTAATCGAATATCTGATCGAAACACAAATGCGCTTGCGGCGTTCGCTTATGTCGGCACTTGAATCGCGTAAAAAGGAAGTTTCGACACTTGCCAAACATTCTGCATTCCGCAGAACAAGAGAATACATTCGTCAATTTCAGCAAAGAACAGACGAAACCGAAACACGGCTCGGGCTTACAATAAGGCGTTCTTTGGCTGTATCGGCAAAAGAATTGGAAATGTATGAAATGCGGTTGCAAGCATTGCATCCTTTGTCGCCGTTGCGCAAAGGTTTCGCATTGTTGCGCCGTGAAAACGGCTTGGCCGTCAGAGCAGAAGAAATGCTTACAGTAGGCGAAAAATTTATAATGCAGCGTGCAAATCAAACGGCTGCCGCACTTATTACCGAAGTTTCCGACAGAATTAAAATGGAGAAACAATGAAAAAATCAATAAAACAAGAGCAATTTTTTGAAAGCCGGCTTGCCCGTTTAGACGAGATTGTCGGAATATTGGACGCTGGCGAAGAGCCGCTCGACACTTTGCTTGTGCTTTATGAAGAAGGAGTGGAATTGACTAAATATTGCCGTCAATACCTCGAAAAGGCCGAGCAGAAAATCGAAGAAATTTCCGGCAAACAATAGAAATGTCCGAAAATATTGCGAAATAATATAATCCGAGCGGCAATTTACGGCGTATACTCTGCTCTGTTGCAATTTGTCTGCAACAGATTGCAAACAACTTTTTCGTATTTGAATAATACAGACAATTATTTAGTCAACCCTTAAATAGGGCATAATATATTGTTTATCAACATATTATGTATAAAAAGGGTTGTTAGAATTTGCAAATTTTTCTACTTTTGTCA
>JAANMT010001865.1_pt1 | contig 19247 bp, 17 predicted proteins | sample 7279711 | NCBI WGS metagenome assembly JAANMT01 (sample SAMN14094538, study PRJNA606508) | bioreactor metagenome | isolation source: A lab-scale SPAN reactor treating ammonium-rich wastewater day 1 | place: Ireland: Galway | collected 2017-01-16 | reverse complement strand
AAAATTATTAACTTTACACACCTAAATTCAGGTTAAAAATCTATTAAAAACTATATTATGAGCAGACGTTTTCCGGCAGGTGTTGCCACAGGTCAAATGGTTACCGACATTTTTGAATATGCTAAAGAAAATAATTTTGCACTCCCGGCAGTAAACGTTATTGGTTCAAGTAACGTAAATGCTGTTTTGGAAACTGCCGCAAAATTAAATTCTCCTGTAATTATTCAGTTTTCTAATGGTGGTGCCGCTTTCAATGCAGGAAAAGGTTTAACTAACGACGGGCAGAAAGCGGCGATTGCAGGCGCTGTTGCCGGTGCAAAACATATCCATACTTTGGCAGAAGCTTACGGCGCGACCGTAATTCTACATACCGACCACTGTGCGAAGAAATTGTTGCCTTGGATCGACGGACTGATGGACGCTAATGAAGAATTCTATGCACAGACCGGAAAATCCCTATACTCATCTCATATGTTGGATTTATCTGAAGAACCGATTGAGGAGAATTTGGATATTTCTTGCAAATATTTCGAGAGAATGGCGAAAATGGGAATGACCTTAGAAATAGAATTGGGAGTTACCGGTGGTGAAGAAGATGGTGTTGACAATTCCGGAGTAGATTCTTCTAAACTTTACACCCAACCAGATGAGGTGGCTTACGCTTACGAAAGATTAAGCGCCATTTCTCCAAACTTTACGATCGCAGCAGCTTTCGGTAACGTACATGGTGTATACAAACCGGGTAATGTAAAGCTGACGCCGAAAATCTTAGATAACTCTCAGAAATACGTTCAGGAAAAATTCAATCTTGGTGAGAAGCCGGTAAACTTTGTATTCCACGGCGGATCGGGCTCTTCTGTTGAAGAAATCAGAGAAGCAATCAGCTACGGCGCAATAAAAATGAACATTGATACAGATCTTCAGTTCGCTTACACAGAAGGCATCAGAGATTATATGGTAAACAATGTGGAATATCTGAAAGCGCAGATTGGAAATCCAGATGGAGACGACAAACCGAACAAAAAATATTACGACCCAAGAGTTTGGGTTAGAAAAGGTGAAGAAACTTTTTCTACGAGATTGGTTCAGGCGTTTGAAGACCTTAACAACGTAAATACTTTATAAAAATAGAATTTTAAACCATGTATTATCAAAAGGTAATGCATGGTTTCTTTTCAAATAAATACTCAGCAAATGGCATTCGACTGGTTTAAAAGAAAAACGAAAAATATCACCACGTCTACGGAAGATAAAAAAGATGTGCCTAAAGGACTTTGGCATCAGACGCCGACAGGTAAAATCATTGAACATGAGGAACTTAAAGCTAATAATTACGTGTCCCCGGAAGACGGTTTTCATGTAAGGATCGGCAGTAACGAGTTTTTCTCCATTCTTTTTGATGACAACAAATACCAGGAACTTAATGCGGATGTGGAAAGTGTGGATATGCTTAATTTTAAGGATACCAAATCTTACACAGAGCGTTTGAAAGAGGTGAAATCCAAAACTAAGTTAACCGATTCTATCCGTAATGCTGTAGGAACAGTAAATGGTGAAAAGATGGTGATTTCGTGTATGGATTTTGCATTTATCGGCGGATCATTAGGATCTGTGATGGGTGAAAAAATCCGTCGTGCCGTTGATTACTGCATCGAGCACCGACTTCCTTACATGATCATCTGCCAGTCTGGTGGGGCAAGAATGCAGGAAGCCACATATTCACTGATGCAGTTGGCTAAAGTTCAGGCAAAATTAGCGCAGCTTTCTGAAGAAGGTTTGCTGTACATCGCGTATCTCTGTGATCCGACTTTTGGCGGAATTACCGCTTCTTTCGCAATGACTGCCGATATCATTATGGCTGAACCCGGAGCGCTGATCGGCTTTGCAGGCCCACGTGTAATCCGCGAAACGATTGGTAAGGATTTACCTGAAGGTTTCCAGACTTCTGAATTTTTACAGGAGAAAGGTTTCGTAGATTTTATTGTAAAGCGTAAAGAAATCAAAGAGAAGGTTTCAAAAACAGTGAAGCTTCTGGTTCACTAAGTAATATTTTAAAAATAATAAAAATCTCTCCTCTTCAGGGGAGATTTCTATATGAAAAGGATAACAGCCATATTATTAAATACGTTGCGGACACTTAGTTTCACAAAAGTTCTAAAACTTCTGAGGCTTACTGTACCGCATCCGTTATTCTCTTTACTGGCTTTTTATGCAACGGTAAAAAGCTTCTCGCTTGCACAGCAACATTTCCCCAAAACCAACTCCAACAGCGGAATCGGAAATGCTTACCGCCATGCACTTTGGACGTGTTTAATCATGATGTATTGCTGCAAAATATCCTCTCCTGAAAAATCTTTGGATTTCTGCAAAAGGATGACCGACCTGCACGAAGAACTGTTCCCCAACAAACCACTGGAAAAGAAAATGGATTTACACAATAATCAAGTGGGAATGGATCTTTTCATGGAATTACTACCGGGAATCCATCGACAATTCTTCGAAACTAATTTTTTCGTTGAGAAACTTTTCGTTAAAACCAAAACAGCCAAACTCCTTACCAGCTTAGAGGAGAATTTCGGACCGGAGCTCGTTTATTTAGAAAATTAAAAAAACCTGAGCAGAAGTCAGGGTTTTCTAATATTGAAAGTCTATCTATTTCTTTGAAATCCTGTAAAGTTTTCCGCTGTCGGAAACTGCATACAGATTTCCGTCCTGTCCGTTCAGTACGTCTCTTATTCTGTCATTTTTATCGGTAAGCAACCATTCTTCGCCAACTACATTATTATTTTCGATCACGAGTCTGATGATTTTTTCTCCGCTAAGGCATCCAATCATCATATTGTTTTTCCATTCTTCGATATTGCCTGTGTAGAAAGTCATTCCGCTCATCGAAATAGAAGGGTCCCAATAATAGACAGGCTGCTCTGTGCCGGCTTTCTGTGTAGTTCCGTTATTGATTTTTTTGCCGCTGTACTCGATTCCGTAAGTCACATCACCCCAACCATAATTTTTTCCGGGTTGAATTAAGTTGATTTCGTCACCTCCCCGCGGTCCCATCTCTGCATCCCAAATCTGACCTTTTTCATCGATCGCCATTCCCTGAGGATTTCGGTGTCCTGTAGAATAAATCTCAGGTTTCCATCCCGCAATTTGGGGATTTCCGGGAGCAGGTTTGCCGTCTTTGGTAATTTTTAAAATTTTCCCCAAGTACGAATCCTGTTTCTGCGCGTAAGGCCTCGTTTCCAGATCGGAACGTTCGCCCGTACTTACAAAAAGATGGCCGTCTTTATCGAACTCCAGGCGGCTCCCGTAATGCTTATCACCATCATAAGTCGGTGTCGCGCGGAATATCACAGAAGGGTTTTCAATCCGTTTCTCATCAGCAGAAAGTTTACCCTTTGCGACAGCGGTATGATTTCCGCCTGAAACGGGTTCCGAAAATGTCCAGTAAATCATTTTGTTATTTTGAAAATCAGGATCTAAAGCCACATCTAATAAACCTCCCTGACCTTTAGCATCAACTTTAGGCAGTCCCTCAACTTTTGAGATTGTTTTTCCGTCTGCGGACACAATGTTAAGGTGACCTGTTTTTGAGGTAATCAGAAATCTTCCGTCAGGTAAATTGATAATTCCCCATGGCTTTTGTAAATCTGAGTTGATCACTTCTACATTATATGCTGTAGAGGTTTTTACTCCCTGAACCCTTGTCTGCCCTTCGAAGGCGGGCTGATATTCCGGAGAATTTTTATCTGCGGTTTCGGGGTTTGCTAATGTTCCGTTGACGGAGGTTTCCTGTGCTGCTACCGTTGTTTTTGAATTCCCACTACACGAGACCAGGAGGATGGCACTCAGTAATGAAAGGGTTTTAATGGATAAATGTTTCATAATGGTGATGTTTGTTATTGTATTTTATGCTTCAAGATAAAGAATTACGCCTTCGAAATGGCTATTTCTGCCGCAGTTTAAAATCTACCGGTTTGAAAATTTCAGCGGTGTCACTCCGGAAAAAAATGCCGTTTTCCTTATCTGTAATCATCGGTTTGAAACCCAGAATCTTTCTGGATTGTGAAATCACGTTGATCCTATATTTTAATCCGACTTTATCGTCTGCCGAAATTTTCTGTTGAATTCTGTTAATAACGATGGAAGTTGCTGGAATAGAATCATGAGATAATCCGAAACTTACATCATAGCCTTTCTCACCCGCGGAATCATAAGACTGATACATTGGCTCAGTAACTTTTGGCAGCTGGTTTGCAGTACACGACATTGAAATTAGACCAGATATACTTATTAAAAGTGACGGGGTTAATATATTGATTTTCATATTTATCCGTTTAAGTTTGACTCAAAAATATTAATAATAAAACACATGAACACTAAGATATTATCTGGATTTGCCTTTGTCACTTTACTTCTTGTATCGTGCTCCCGCGATAACGATCCTGTACCCACAGCCAATACAGAAACGAATTCTGTAAATGATTTTGTATGGAAGGCCATGAATTCATGGTATTATTGGCAACCCAATGTTCCTAAATTAGCAGGTAACTTCAAAAACTCTGCCGAATATTTACCTTTTATCAACTCCAAAACTCCCGACGGATTGTTTTACAGTCTGTTATACGATTACGGCAATACCGACCGTTTTTCGTGGATCGAAAATAATAATACGATCGTTCAGGCATCTCGGGTTGCAGAAGTAGAAAAGATTTCTGGATTTGATTATGCCGTTTATCCGAAAGACAATACCAATACCTCCGCAGTAGCCCTCGTAAATTATGTAGTTCCAGGGTCTCCGGCTGCTAATGCAGGAATTATCCGTGGCGATATCATTACTAAAGTAAATGGCGCACCTTTAACATTGAGTAACTACTCGCAGCTTTCGCAGGATCAGTTCACACTTACCAGAGCAGCAACTGCGGTGATGACATCTTCCGCTTTGGTGACCACAGACAGAGCGGAGAACATCACTATCACCAAAACAAATATTGATGAAAATCCGGTTGCTTTCTATAAAAAGTATAATTACGGCGGTAAAAACATAGGATACCTTGTTTACAACGGCTTTAAATCAGATTACAATGACGAACTGAACGCTGCTTTTGCGACAATGAAAGCAGACGGAATTACAGAATTGGTGCTGGATCTGCGCTACAATGGTGGTGGATCTCTGGAAACAGCCACAGCGCTGGCGCAGATGGTAAACGGTAACTATACTGGCCAACCTTACGTTTATCTGGATTTCAACGCGAAACATAATGATGAGGACGGAATGGACTATTTAACCAACACCGTGAATACATATAATGTGGTCAACGGCCATCCCGAACAGACGGGGCAGCAAAACGTAAACAGTCTCAACCTGAGCAGAATTTATGTTTTGGTTTCTTTTCAAACTGCTTCAGCAAGTGAGCTGACGGTCATCAGTCTCAACAAATATGTTCCTGTGACTACCATCGGTAACGAAACTTACGGGAAATTTGTCGGTTCTATAACGCTGTATGATTCACCTGCGTCCGATTACACATCTTATGCCACCAGAAATACTTCGCACAACTGGAAACTCCAGCCTATTACTTTTTCATATTACAACAAGGAGAGGGACCCAAATCCATCAGGTGGAATTTTACCAACGTACGCCATAAATCCTTTCCAGGCCATTAATAACATTAAGGAATTCGGAAATGTCTCAGATCCCGAACTTAAAAAAGCTCTCGAATTGATCAGTGGGCAGACAATCTCAAAAACCTCGGAGATTCCTGTGATTTACACCAACAGAAACATTCGATTTCAGCCTAGAAATGAGGCTAAAGGTCTTGTTATAGAAGACTTTGAAAGCTTTTCAAAAAACAGAAAATAATTTGCATCATAATTAAAAGAGCAGAATTCCTGCTCTTTAGTTTTTTGTATTTTTGTAATCACATTATTAAATGTGACATTCATATCCAAACTATGCAGTTCAAACTTCAGTCAGAATATAAACCGACCGGCGATCAGCCACAAGCCATTGAAAAACTAGTCAAAGGCATCGAAATTGGCGAAAAATACCAGACACTCCTTGGTGTTACCGGCTCAGGAAAAACGTTTACCGTTGCCAATGTTGTGCAGGAAGTTCAGAAGCCTACCATCGTTTTAGCGCATAACAAAACTCTGGCGGCACAGCTTTTCATGGAGTTCAAAGAATTTTTTCCCGAGAACGCAGTAGAATATTTTGTGAGTTATTACGACTATTACCAGCCCGAAGCATTTATCGCTTCGACGAATACTTATATTGAAAAAGACCTTTCGATTAATGAAGAAGTGGAGAAACTCAGACTTTCTGCTTCAGCGAGTTTGCTTTCAGGACGGAGGGACGTTTTAATCGTGGCTTCGGTTTCGTGTATTTACGGCATCGGAAATCCGACGGAATTCAATAAATCCCTGATTGAAGTTCAGAAAAATGCAAAAATTACCAGAACCGCTTTTCTTCATAAACTGGTTAATGCATTATATGCAAGGACTTTAAATGAATTTACCCGAGGTACGTTCAGAGTGAAAGGCGATGTAATCGATGTGTATCCCGCGTATGCCGATAATGCTGTCCGTATCCAGTTTTTCGGTGATGAGATTGAAAGAATCCAGAGTTTCGATCCACTTTCAGGGAACGTGATGGCCGAGTTTGAAGAGATAAATATTTATCCCGCAAATCTCTTTGTAACGTCAAAAGAAACACAGATCAACGCAATACGTGAAATCCAGGATGATATGGTAAAACAGGTTGATTTCTTCAATGAAATCGAAAAACCATTTGAAGCCAAACGCCTTCAGGAAAGAACCGAACTCGATCTCGAAATGATGAAAGAACTGGGTTACTGCAGCGGAATTGAGAATTATTCGAGATATTTCGACGGAAGGTTGCCGGGTTCCCGACCGTTCTGCCTTCTTGATTATTTTCCAAAAGACTTTCTCATGGTAATTGATGAGAGTCACGTAACCGTTCCCCAGGTTCATGCGATGTATGGAGGCGACAGAAGCCGTAAAGAAGTTCTGGTTGAACACGGTTTCCGACTTCCGGCAGCGATGGATAACCGTCCGCTGAAGTTTGAGGAGTTCGAAGCCATGCAGAATCAGGTCATTTATGTTTCGGCAACTCCCGCAGATTATGAACTTGAAAAAAGCGGCGGCGAATATATTGAGCAGATTATTCGTCCGACAGGACTTCTTGATCCAGTAATTGATATCAGGCCGTCATTAAACCAAATTGATGATTTAATTGAAGAGATTCAGAAAAGAACAGAAATTGATGAAAGAGTTCTGGTAACCACTTTGACCAAGAAAATGGCTGAAGAACTCACCAAATATTTCACCAGATTCGGAATCAGAACGCGTTATATTCATTCTGATGTAGAGACCCTCGAAAGAATTCAGATTATGCAGGATCTTCGGGTCGGGCTATTTGATGTTTTGGTCGGCGTAAATTTATTGAGAGAAGGTCTGGATTTACCCGAGGTTTCCCTGGTTGCTATTTTAGATGCTGATAAAGAAGGAATGTTGAGGTCGAGGAGATCACTTGTTCAGACAATCGGTAGAGCTGCAAGAAATGTTAACGGAAAAGCCATTCTGTATGCTGATAAGATTACCGGTTCTATGCAGAAAGCCATTGATGAAACCAATTACCGCCGCGAAAAGCAGATGGAATACAACGAAAAACACGGCTTGGTTCCGACAGCTTTAAACAAGAAAATTTCAGAAATTCTGGTCGGAAGATCCAAAGATTTCCCCGATCCAAAATATACGCAGAAAGAAATTCTGAAGCAGGTTGCAGAAGAAAAGTCAAGCTACGGCAAAGATGCTGAAGTGATTATTGCTGAAAAACAAAAAGCCATGGAAGCGGCTGCAAGAAATCTTGATTTTATTAAGGCCGCAAAATTACGTGACGAAATTGCAGCATTGAAAGCTTAAAACTTATAAACCCGCTTTTTCGGTTTTTCAAAATTCACTTTCCCACGAATTGGCGTGAGTAAGTCCATCAGACCATTAATTTTAATTTCGTAAATGGTAGAAAGCTGCATGCCCAGTTTGCCGGGCGGCATTCCCTGCCGGTGAAACCACTCAAGATAGCTGATCGGCAGATCCGCAATCAAGGTATCCTTGTATTTACCGAAAGGCATTCTCGAGCTGCAGATTTCCTGCAGGATTTCTGGTTTTAAACCTTCCATTTTTAAATACTTAAATCAATTTTCTTCTCGATTTCTTTAGGTTCGGGCATAATAAGTTCGCGGTCGTCATCAGAAAATTCATCTCTGTAAACCTGAATTAGAAGTACCGTGATTGAAATAAGAATCGGCCCGAAGATGAGTCCCATAAACCCGAAAAGATTCATTCCCATAATAATTCCGAAAACAGTATTCAACGGATGGATATTTTCTAACCTTTTTAAAAGGGTAAACCTTAAAAGGTTATCGGTTAAGCCCACCGCGATAAGGCAGTATGCCGCCAAACCAAGCCCCGCGCCCATATTTCCTTCAGCAATCATAAAAATACATACAGGAACGTAAATAATTGCGGCGCCAACGATAGGAATCATGGAGGCAACTGCAGTTAACGCAAAGAGAAGAAGCGGACTCGGCGCTCCAAAAATCCAGTATCCAAGAATAGCTACAATTCCCTGTCCGATAGCAACTACAGGAATTCCAATTGCATTGGCCACTACCATCTTCTGAATTTTTTCGCCCAATAAGTTAATGTTGGCTTTCTTCAGTGGGGCAGAACTTCTTACAAGCCTTTCAAAAAGCCTCGGTTTTTCCAACATAAAATAAAGGATAAAATACATCGATAAAACTACCGTAAGCGTATTGAAAGTACTGCTTACTGCAGTTGTAGAAAAACTTCCCACCTTGTCTTTCAGCTTGTTTAAATTCTCTTTGCTTAAAATGTCTACCCGGGTTTTAGAATAAACATAATCATGAATTTTATCAACGAAAATGTTGAATTTCTGCATATAAACAGACGCATTTCCTAACTTCTCAATCAGCATATCTGCGATAAAATAAATGGGCAGAATTAAAATGATGAGCGTACCGAAAATAATTACCGTGGAAGCCAGCCAGGGTTTCCACTCTTTTTCTTCCTGAAGATACAGGTTATATTTCCGGGTAATAATATATAAAGTGATAGCCCCCAAAACGGAGGGAATAAACAGCGCAAGATTAAAGCATATCAATCCCGCAAGCACAAGAATAACGGCCAGCAGAAAGATCTGCTTAATTTTTACCTCGCTGATTTGATGTTTTTTGTTGGGCATAATATACTTTATAATCAGTTCCGGTTAATTGTTGAAATTCAACTGTTTTGGTCTACCGCAAAATGCGATATATGCGGAATACATTACCACCATATAGAAAGGAATTGTTGCCACGATTCCGATTCCGCAGAGCAGAATTCCGGCGATGCTGATCAGGACACCGAGAAATGACGCGACAAGAAAAACGATATAGTTTTCTTTGGCAATCTTGAAACTCTTACTTAGAGCCTCAGAGAACGTAGCATTTTCGAAAAGTAAAACCGGGTAACCCAAAAGCAACAGCGGAATTACAAATAAGACAGGTAAAATACACATTCCGATAGAAATTGCTATAATAACGAAGGAAATCAAGCTGTAAATAACGATATTAAGAAAATTCTGTCTGTAACCGATAAACAGATCAGATACATGCAAACGCTGCTTGAAGTCGTATTTATTTGCCAAATAGATAATTCCCACATATAGCGGCGCCAAAAGCAGGCTTACGATTCCCGATAACCCGTAATAAAGCTTCATGCCGGGGATCGCCCAAATATTAATTGACGAAAAATCCCCATCTGCGGACGTAATCTCTTCCGAGAAACTTCTGCTGTCCAACCCCGAAAGCGGCTGAATAATCATAGAAACCACAAAGCAAATTACCATTGCCAGAATAGCGTAGAGAAAAATTCCCTTATACATATCAAAAGCGTGAGAGATAATTTCGCCCCAAGTTCTGTTGGGTACATTACTGCTGTCCATTTCCTCAAAAGGTTCCATAGTTTTAATTTTTAATGTTTTTCAAATTTAAATTTAAAATCGGAAAAAACAGCATTAAAGTTAGCAATTACCCAACTTCTTTATAATACTGCTGGTAAAGTGCATAAATCATTGCATTCAGGAAAGGGAATGTGAGAAGGAAACCGACTCCGCAAATTAAAATTCCCGTGAGGCTGAAAAGAAACGCGACCAGCATTGCCGGAACTATCGTACTGAAATTTTTCCGCAGAACTTTAAACGTAAGCGATATTCCTTCAAAGGTTTTTACATTCATAAAATACATCAGCGGAACACAGAAAAGCGTCACAAAAATCCAGAAAACTCCCAGTAACAGAAGAGCATTGCCGTAAGTGAAAATAATAATCCAGAACAGATAAAACCCAAAAAATTTGAAAAAATCGAAGCCGATATATCCTGCGAAAAGATCATTCAGTGTTACAGTTTCTTTAAGGTCAATTTTACGGTAAACCTTATAAAGCCCAACATTCAGAGGATTTATGAGTGCCAGAAGTACAAAAAAGCCCAGCGCAAAATTACGGGCTTGCGGTAATCGTGCGATTTCCTCCATCTTTTTATTGAAAGCAGGCAAATCTGTTCTTATTAAATCCTGATACTTCGTAAACTCATCCCAAAGCCCGAAATATTTGAAAAGGTAAAAATATCCAAGAAAAAACAGTGAAAAATATAAAATACTGAAAACCAACTGGTAGAGAATTGTTTTGTTCCAGTAAGTAAAAGCGTTCTTTAAGATCTGTCCAAGGCTTGCCTGTTGCGTGTAGTTACTTTGCATGCCGCAAAAATAGGGTTTAAGATTTAAATTTTCTGTTTTAATATTAAGCGTGCGCTCTTTTCAGTATTTTTGCCGCAATGTTAAGCGCATTTCACCCAAATTTCGATAAGATGGATGAACTTTCTCAGGCAAAAGTTCCCTTCTTTTTTACAACAGATTTCTTAATGGAAAATGTTGAGGTTTTTCAGGAAAACCAAATTGAAGATTTGGGTTTATTGATTGATTTTGAAGGATTTAAAAAACTTGATAAACTGCATCACCAGCCTGATGAATTTCAGTTTGAAGCCTTTCCACAAAGTCTGGAATCTTACAGAAAAGGATTTGATCTCGTGCAGGATAACCTGAAAGCGGGCAATTCCTATCTCGCCAATTACACCTGCAGAACCGAGGTGAAAACCAATCTTTCTTTGAATGAAATTTTCTATCTTTCAACCTCAAAATATAAAGTTCTTTATCCCGAAAAATTCGTGTTTTTTTCCCCTGAAACTTTCGTTGAGATTGTTGACGACAGAATTTTTACCCATCCGATGAAAGGAACAATTGATGCTGATCTGGAGAATGCAGTAGAAGTTTTGAAGAACGATGCGAAAGAAAAAGCCGAACATTATACAGTCGTAGATTTACTCCGAAACGATTTAAGTATGGTAGCGGATGAGGTGCAGTTAGATGAATTTCAGAGGATTGACCTTATTAAAACACACGATAAGAATCTCTACGCTATGAGTTCTGAAATTTCTGGATTGCTGAAACCGGAGTTTCGGGGAAAAATCGGAAGTATAATGAAAACGCTTCTTCCTGCCGGATCTATTTTAGGTGCACCCAAACCAAAAACTCTTGAGATCGTTCTGGAAGCCGAAACATATTCCCGCGGTTTTTATACGGGAGTCTGCGGTTGGTTTGATGGGAAAAACCTTGATTCCTGCGTAATGATCAGGTTTTTAGAGAAAGAAAACACGAAACTGTATTTTAAAAGTGGTGGCGGAATTACCCATTTAAGCAAACTGGACGATGAGTACCAGGAAATGAAAAATAAAATTTATGTCCCGATTTATTGAAAGTATTAAAATAGAAGACCAGAAAATGTTTCTCCCGGATCTTCACCAAAACAGAGTTAATGAAACCTTTGCGCATTTCGGTGTGGATGGATCAATCGACCTGCTGAAGATTTTTAAGGATTTGCAGCATGATGAAGATGGACTTTATAAGCTGAGAATCAGCTATGATCTCACTAAAAATTATCGGATGCAGATGATTCCGTATGCCATTTCAGAGATCGATAATTTTCAGCTGGTGGAGAATAATGTGTATGATTATTCGTTCAAGTTTGAAGACCGCAAAGAATTTGAAAAAATGCTGCAGAAAGCAAAATCCGACGAGATTATCATCGTAAAGAATAATCATATTACCGATACTTCGTTCTCCAACATTCTTTTTAAGAAGGGAAAAGACTGGTTTACACCAACTACTTATCTGCTCAACGGAGTGCAGCGGAAAAACCTGCTGAAAACTAAGAAAATTAAAGAAGCCGAAATAACCATGCAGAATATTAATGAATATTCTCATTTCCAGTTAATTAACGCGATGAATGATTTCGATGATATGTTTATTTATCCTATTGCGAAAATCACAAATCTCCCCGGCCAGTCTACTTATCTGGAATTATAATCTTCAGACTGAAAATTGGTCTGTTTTTCGCTATGACCGTCTCTTAACAGGAAATTTGCTGCTGCGTTCATGAAGAATCCCTATCTGTTTTTATATTATTTGATGCACAAGGTCAAACTTGTTCTTTGCTTGCTTTTTGTTGTTTTAATCAATTCCCAGACTAAGATTTCGGGGAAAATAGTTGATGCTAAAACCAACAAACCACTTACTTCCGTAGAAATTTTTATAAACGGTAAAGAAAAAGCAGCGCTGACATCGAACAATTCTGAGTTTTTAATTGAGTCAGATTCAGGAATCTCAACCGCCACATTTATCAAAGCCAATTATAAGCCTGAAATATTGAATTTCAGTAATCTGCGCTTTGAAAATCTCCTTGTGAAACTTCAGCCCGAGAAAGTTGAGCAGATCAGTGAAGTGGTGATTTCCGGAGTTACCAGAAAGAAATACAAAAACAAAAAAGAAAATCCAGCTTACGCGATTATGCAGGAAGTCTGGAAACGCCGTAAAACTAATGGTCTGGCCAATTACAATGATTATCAATTCAAAGAATACGAGAAAATTGAAATCGGACTGAACAATATCGACAGCGCCTTCATGAAGAAAAAAATCTTCAGTAATATGGAATTTATCTTCGACTACGCAGATTCGGCGAATTTCGATAAAAAGCTCGCGTTGCCAGTGTTTTTCAATGAAACGATTTACAAAACCTATGGGAAAAACCATCCGGAGAAGAAGGAGAACCGAATCATCGTCGCCAACAAATTTTCAGGCTTCAATGATAATGAACTTATTGCTTCAACCGCTAAAAATCAGTTTAAAGAAGTAAACATCTACGACAATACGCTGAATTTCTTTAACATCGGCTTTCCGAGCCCTGCCGGAACAGATGGTTTCAATACTTACGAATACGAGCTCGCCGATTCGGTTTCTGTAGATGGAATCGAGGCTTTCGTCATTAAATATTTTCCCAGAAATAAGGAAATTCTGGCCTTTCAGGGAAATCTTCTGATCTCGAAAGATACCTATAATATTGTAAAAGCAACGCTGAGATCAACCAATAAAATCAATGTGAATTTCGTCAACGGGATTTATCTTGAAACCGAATACGAAAATCTGGATGAGAATGTATTTCTGCCCAAAAGAACATATACCGAACTGGAAATGTCGGTTTTGGGAAAGAAAAAAGATGCGAAAAGTATAATTTTTAAAAGAACCGGAATTTTCAGTGACTATGAATTCAATAAAAATTTTAGTGAGAATTTCCTTGCCGATAAAGGCCAGACTTTAAGTGATGATAATCTGCAAAAGGCAGATGATTTCTGGGAAAAACAAAGAACAGAACCGCTTTCCGAAACAGAGCAGAATGTGTACAAAATGGTTGGCGAACTGGAGCAGGTTCCGAAATTCAAAAGAATTGTAAAATTGGTAGAAGTCCTGGAATCCGGATATATCAACGCCTGGAAAGCGATTGACTTTGGTGATATTTATTCGGTTTACGGAAATAACGAAGTCGAAGGCGACAGAATTCGCGTGGGTGCCAGAACTTACTTTTCACCAAACGATATGTGGCGTGTCGCAGGATATACTGCTTATGGCTTTAAAGACCGGAAACTGAAATACGGTCTGGAGGGACGCTACATGTTCAATCGCGAAAACCGTGCTACAGTTGGTTTCGGAAGCCGGAATGATGTGATTCAGCTCGGCGCACAACTGATGAATGACGACGGAATTATGACGAGATCTTTCGCTTCATCATCAGTTTTTTCGTCGGGAACCAATGCTTCTTTAAGTCTCGTGAAACAGAACAGTTTTTTCTTTTCTCTGGAACCCGTGAAGAATTTTGAGGTAAGAATGGATGCTTCTCTGCAGAACATTAAATCAGCCAATCCGGAAAAGTTCAACCTCGGTTTTTATAAAAACAATCAGTTGAAATCTGAACTGAACGATTTCCACACGACTTTCAGTCTCGTTGCGAGACCTGGCGCAAAATATTCTCAATATGGGGTAGACCGTTATGCCTTTACCACGCTTTCACCAACATTTGTGCTGAAATTTACGCACGGATTTGAAAATGTTCTGGATGGAGATTTCGATTATAATAAACTTCAGTTTCTGTATTCCCAGCCTGTGGTGGTGGGAAATTTAGGCCGTTCGGTCATTAATTTCGAAGCCGGAAAAAATTTCTCTGCTGTTCCTTTGGCGTTACAGAATATTATTCCCGGAAACCAGTCTTACAGCTTGGTCCCCAACACTTTTGCGCTTTTAAAATATTACGAATTCGTTGCGGACGCTTATACGACTTTGAACTACGAGCATCATTTCCAGGGAAAAATTCTTGCCCATATTCCTTTGATTAAAAAGTTGAAATTCAGGGAATTGATTTTCCTCCGCGGCGCATACGGAACTTTAAGTGATGACTCGAAAAACATTAATTTCGAAAACTTAAAATATTCCGCGCCCGATCAGCAGATTTATTACGAATACGGTTTCGGACTCGAAAATATCGGTTTTGGGAATCTTAGAATTTTACGTGTAGATTTTAACTGGCGCGGGAATTACCTCGACAGACCTGATGTTTCTAAATTCGGCGTAAAATTCGGATTGCAGATGAATTTCTAATTACTTCAGAAATTCAAAATACTGTTTCAGAACCGCTGAATTTTCAATCGCCGACGTATCAACCTCCAGAATTTTTGCTTTTTCATCAGGTTTAAAGAAATTATCAAGAATGCGCGAAAGTGTGTCTTCTTCATCCACTTTCGTGTATGCAAAACCGAAATGCTTTGCCAGATATTCCGCTTTTTTGTGATGCTGCGTCAGGATAAATTCATCCAGGGCATTGGTAGAATCCGGTCCCGGAATGATTTTGAAAATATCGCCGCCGCCATTATTGAAGACAATAATTCGGGTGTAAGGCGGTATATAATTGTTCCATAAACCATTGATGTCGTAAAAGAAACTCACATCGCCCGTAACGAGAACGGTCTGTTCTTTCGCCTTCATCGCAAATCCCATCGCGGTAGAAGTACAGCCGTCGATACCGCTCGTACCACGGTTGCAGTGTATGCTGTTGGTTTTGAACTCGAAAAGCTGTGCATACCGTATTGCGGAAGAATTACTGAAATGAAGGTTGACGGTGTCCGGAAGTTTATCAGCAAGAATTTCAAAAAACTTAAAATCCGAAAAAGAAGTTTTAAGGCAGTATTCCTCATGTTTCAGATCTCTCTTGTCACGCAGAACATCCCAAAGATTAAAGTAGGGCTGTGGTTCCAGCGTAATGAATTTCATTAATTGAGAAAAGAAGATCTCAGGTTTTGTTTCAATTTTTTCTGTCAGCGCAAAGAAAGTGTCTGGCTGCCAGACTTCATGAATATGCCAGTGGTTTTTTGGCTTTGCTTTTCTCAGAAACTGCTTGATTTTCTTGGAAACCACATTCTGACCAATCGTAATCAGTAAATCAGGCGCGTAGGTTTTGAAATCCTCTTCAGAAAAATTGAAGATATACCGGTCGATATGATTAAAGAACTTCTGGTGTTTTACATTAGAATTGGCTTCCGTTAACACCACAACACTGTGGTTTTTTACCAACTGGGTGAGCTGCATCTCCAGTTCTTCGCTGTAATCACGTGTGCCGACCAGAATCATGATTCTTTTAGAAAGATTCCACTCTGCGGCAAGATTTGCAGGAAGTTCATATGCTTTTTTCTGAAATGTCTTTTCAACCGGCGGAAACGCAGGGAGTTCTGAAACCAGATGATAAAGCGGTTCAGCCAGAGGAATATTGATATGGACCGGGCCCTGTTTCTCAATACAGAGTTCAATGGCTTTTTTTATTAAACTGAAGTTTTCGTCTTCCGCATTCTCCTTATCATCTTCAAGAAGCTGAAAATCACCGTATGAATGCTGCTGGAAAAGTTCTTTCTGACGAATGGTCTGCCCATCAAAAATATCCACAAAATCCGTAGGGCGGTCTGCGGTAAGCACAAGAAGCGGAATGTTCTGGTAAAAGGCTTCGGTAATGGCGGGATAGTAGTTTGCCGACGCAGAGCCGCTGGTACAGGTTAATGCGACAGGTTTTTTCTCGCTTTTCGCCATGCCTAAGCCTACAAATCCTGCGCTCCTCTCATCCACAATACTGTAACAGTTCAGTTCATCCGTTTCAGAGAAATGAATGGCAAGCGGTGCATTTCTGGATCCGGGTGAAATTACAACGTTGAAGATTCCGTATTCTTTTAAAAGGTGTGCTAAAATCTGTATGCTTCTTTTCGAAGAGAACTGTTTCATGGGAAAATTTGGATAAACGCAAATTTACTCATAATTAAAATTCTAATCTAAAAAATCTTATTTTAGCAACACAATTTTTAATCCAATAAAATGAAACTAGTTCCAAGTGTGGATTTGCGTGATTTCCTTTCGGGTGACCCGGAACGCAAACAAAAATTTGTAAATGAAATCGGAAAAGCATACGAAGAAATCGGCTTTGTCGCCCTGAAAGGTCACTTTCTCGACGATAATCTGGTGAACGAACTGTACGGTGAGGTGAAGAATTTCTTCGACCTGCCGGTAGAAACCAAACAGAAGTACGAAATCCCGGGCATTGGAGGCCAGCGCGGTTATGTGGGTTTTGGGAAAGAGACAGCCAAAGGTTTCAAGAAAGGAGATTTAAAAGAATTCTGGCATTTCGGTCAGTATCTTGAAGACGGCTCTAAATATTCCTCCGTTTATCCGGATAACGTGGAAGTATCTGAGGTTCCTAATTTTAATGAGGTTGGTAAAGAAGCCTATAAAATGCTGGAGAAAACCGGCGTTTATGTGTTAAGAGCTTTGGCGTTGCACCTGGGTCTGGACGAATTTTACTTTGATAAATTCGTAAGCGAAGGAAATTCTATTTTAAGACCGATTCACTATCCGCCGATTACAGAAGAACCTGATAATGCGGTTCGTGCAGCGGCACATGGTGATATCAACCTCATTACGCTTTTAATGGGCGCGCAGGGCAAAGGTCTTCAGGTCATGAACCACAACGGCGAATGGATCGACGCCATCGCTGAGCCGGATGAACTGATGATCAATGTTGGCGATATGTTATCCCGTCACACCAACAACAAACTGAAATCTACCATTCACCAGGTGGTAAATCCGCCGCGTGAATTATGGGGAACGTCAAGATATTCCATTCCTTTCTTCATGCACCCGGTGAGCGAAATGCCGCTGAATGCTTTGGAAGGAACTTATGACGAAAACAATCCGAAATTGTATCCGGACACTACAGCCGGAGAATTTCTTCACGAAAGACTCGTGGAACTTGGATTGATCAAGTAAAACTTATTTAAATGTAATAAAGCGGACAGATTTTTTCTGACCGCTTTTTTATTTCCGGTGCAATTTTGATTCGTAATTTTGTAAGATGGAAGTTTTAGATGTACTGATTATCGGCGCGGGACCTATCGGTTTGAACTGTGCTTTGGAAGCCGAAAAGAACGGTTTAAATTATTTAATCATTGAAAAAGGCACCATCGTCAATTCACTCTATCATTACCCGTTGTACATGAGGTTTTTTTCGACAGCAGAGAAACTGGAAATCGCTGAAATTCCTTTCATCACGACATCGCCAAAACCCGGAAGACAGGATGCGCTGGAATATTATCAGGGAATTGCGCGCCGGCGTGGTCTGAAAATCAATCTTTACGAGAAAGTTGTAAAGCTTTCAAAAAATGAAATATTCGAGGTTGGAACATCGAAAGGAAATTATCTCGCTAAAAATGTCATCATCGCAACCGGATTTTACGATATTCCGAATCTTCTGAATCTTCCTGGTGAAAACTTACCCAAAGTACAACATTATTATACTGAACCTTATCCTTACGCCAACCAGAAAGTGGTCGTTGTCGGAGCGAGTAATTCTGCCGTAGATGCTGCTTTGGAAACCTACAGAAAAGGAGCGGAGGTCACGATGATCATCAAAAGTTCGGAGATTTCTAAATCCGTGAAATATTGGGTGAAACCGGATATTGAAAACCGAATTGCTGAAGGAAGTATTAAAGCTTATTTTAATGCCGAAATGCAGGAGATTAAGGAATCAACTGTCATTTTTAAAGATGAAACAGGAAACATCCACGAGATTGAAAATGATTTTGTTCTGGCGATGACAGGCTATCTTCCGGATTTTGATTTTCTCAAAAACTCAGGGATTGAATTAAAAGGCGAAAGTCTTGTCCCGGCTTACAATCCCGAAACCATGGAAACCAATGTAGAAAATCTTTATCTCGCCGGCGTGGTGTGCGGCGGAAAAGACACGCACCTCTGGTTTATCGAAAACTCGAGAATTCATGCGGAAATAATTATAAAGCATATTTCGGAGAAGATTTAACAGCGCTCCTTGAAATTTTTCATCAGGCAAAATATTTTTTTTCCTTGATTTTTTGTATTGGTATAATCATCTGTATTACAGATGAGCAACTCGTCCATTCTTATATCGAAAGACTAATTTCACGAGATTAAATCCCTCTTAACACTTTACAGAAAACACTTATCGAAGGTTATGCCGTAGTTGCGCAGTACCAAAGTGTAGTCAGAGGAATATCAAACCCATTGCACAGGTTAGAATAAGCTATATCAGATTGCAGTAAAGCAAATCGCCGTCTTTACTGCCAAATATCATCTGTTCATTTCAAGAAAAACGGAAAACCAATTTAAATCTTTCGTAACTTTAACTACCTAAAAATCAAATGCAGGTCATTTCCTTTT
>JAANMT010001862.1_pt1 | contig 19253 bp, 15 predicted proteins | sample 7279711 | NCBI WGS metagenome assembly JAANMT01 (sample SAMN14094538, study PRJNA606508) | bioreactor metagenome | isolation source: A lab-scale SPAN reactor treating ammonium-rich wastewater day 1 | place: Ireland: Galway | collected 2017-01-16 | reverse complement strand
TTTTCAAGCTGGAGACAAAGGACATCGTCCCCTGAATGGGGATCCGAACCGCTCAATGAAAAGACTCCCGGTTGGGAGTCTTTTCAAGCTGGGGGCAAAGGATTCGAACCTCTACTAACTGATCCAGAGTCAGTCGTCCTGCCATTAGACGAGCCCCCACTATTCCAGCGGGCGGTATTTTAGCACGCCCGTCCGTTTCGGGCAAGGGCGGAACGCGCTTTCATCATGGCTTTTACAAAGCATGAACGGGGGAGCGCCTCCGAATGATGAAAATTTGGAATCCCGAAGTTCTACTTCGGGAAAGCAGCAAGTAAAACTTGCGGAATCCTTTTCACACAAAACCGCCAAGACACAAAAACCCTTTGCGCCAAAGAACCGCCGGGCGTTTGTTATAATTGCGGTACAAAGGAAACAAAATGACCGAAGAAACCGCCAGCAAAATCCCTGCCTTCATCCGTGAAGCCGTCGCCGAAGACCTGAAAAGCGGACGCTTCAACTACGTCCGCACACGCCTGCCGCCCGAGCCAAACGGCTATCTCCACATCGGGCACGTCAAAGCCTTTTTGATTGACTATTTCACCGCGCAAGAATTCGGCGGCGAACTCTACCTGCGCTTCGACGACACCAACCCGTCCAAGGAAGAGACCGAGTTCGTGGACGCCATCAAGGAGGACGCGGCCTGGCTGGGAATCCAGTGGGCGAAGGAGACCTACGCCTCCGACTACTTCGACCTGCTCTACGACTGGGCGGTGAGACTCGTCAAAATGGGACTCGCCTACGTGGACGACCAGACCCAGGAGGAGATGAGCGCGTCGCGCGGGACCCTGCCGAAGGGTACGAAGTGGAGCGAGACCGAGTCCGCGCTCAAGCCGGGCGTCGACTCGCCCTATCGAAACCGCTCCGTCGAAGAAAATCTCGACCTGCTGGAACGCATGAAGAACGGCGAGTTCGCCGAGGGCAGCCGCGTCCTGCGCGCCAAAATTGACATGGCGCACCCCAACATCCTGCTGCGCGATCCCGTCATGTATCGAATCATGAACGCGCATCACCACCGCACGGGCGACAAGTGGCACATCTACCCGATGTACGATTGGTCGCACGGACAGAACGACTCGATGGAGGGCGTCACCCACTCGCTGTGTTCCAACGAGTACATCATCCACCGCCCGCTCTACGAGTGGTTCCTGCAAAAACTGGAGGCCTTCCCCTCGCGCCAGATCGAATTCACGCGCCTTAACCTGACCTACGCGATGATGTCAAAACGCAAGGTGCGGAGACTCGTCGAAGAGGGGATCGTGCGCGGCTGGGACGACCCGCGTCTCACCACCCTGCGCGGACTGAGGCGCCGCGGCGTCACGCCTGAAGCCATCGTCAACTTCGTGACAGGGCTCGGTGAAACCAAGAACGACAGTTACGTGGAGATGGCGCAGCTCGAAGCCGTCATCCGCAACGACTTGAACAAACACTCCCTGCGCCGTATGGCCGTCCTACGCCCGCTCAAACTGGTCATTGACAACTATCCCGAAGGGCAGGTCGAAGAAATGGACGCGGTCAACAACCCCGAAGACCCGTCCGCGGGGACGCGTAAAGTCCCCTTCTCGAAAGTCCTCTACATCGAGCAGGACGATTTCCGCGAGACGCCGCCGCCCAAATATTTCCGCCTTTTCCCCGGAAACGAAGTGCGGCTGCGCTACGCCTACCTGGTCAAATGCACGGGCGTCGTCAAGGACGAGGCGGGCAACGTGACCGAAGTCCACTGCGCGTACGATCCCGCCAGCAAAGGCGGCGACGCGCCCGACGGACGAAAAGTCAAAGGCACGATCCACTGGGTCTCGGCCGCGCACGCCGTCCGCGCGGAAGTCCGCCTCTATTCACAGTTGTTCACCGTCGAGCGTCCCGACGACGGCGAGCTGGACTCCATCGTCAACCCCAACTCGCTCGAAACGCTGAACGGTTACGTCGAGCCGTCTCTCGCCAACGTGACGGCGGGCGAAAAACTCCAGTTCGAGCGGACGGGCTACTTCTGCGCCGATCCCGACTCGACGCCCGGCAAACCCGTCTTCAATTTGACGGTGACGCTGAAAGACAGTTGGGCCAGGGAACAGAAGAAGGGGTAGTCAAGCAGTTGGCGCATGGGTCAAACGCTCGCGGAAACGCGGGCGTTTTTTCTTCCCGCATACGGTATCATTGAAATATGGACATCGTGACCGGCAAAACGCTCAAACGCCGCGGCTGGCCCGAAGGACGGATCATTGGAATCGCCAAAGACGCGGCGACTCGACTCCTCGATTCGGGACTCGACCGCGACACGGTTCTCGCGCGACTGGACGCGGTGCGCGCCGACCCTGGCCGTTTCCTCGCCGACGAGACTCTCGCCGAGCTGGCGCGCGAATGCCTGCGCGCGGACCGGCCTCGGGAGGAGAGTCCCGCCGAACTGCGCGGCGAAGCGTCGCCCTACCCCGTGTGGGGAAAGGAGCAGATCGATGACCAGTCCATCGCGCAGATGGACAACGCCATGCGCCTGCCCGTCTCCGTGGCGGGCGCGCTCATGCCCGACGCGCACGTCGGCTACGGGCTGCCCATCGGAGGCGTCCTCGCGACCGATAACGCCGTCATCCCTTACGCCGTCGGCGTGGACATCGCCTGCCGGATGCGGCTCTCGCTGTACGAGGTCTCCCCGCGTCTGTTGGAGCAAAAACCCGCGCTCTTCGAAAACGCGCTGTTGACCCAGACCGCCTTCGGCCTCGGCGCGGAATGGAAGGGCGAACGCCGCGCCCAGCATCCCGTTTTGGACGACCCCGACTGGGAGGCGACGCGCCTGCTCCAAACTTTGCGCGATAACGCCGTCAAACAACTCGGCACGAGCGGGACGGGGAATCACTTTGTGGAGTGGGGCGCGTTCCGCCTGAACGAGCCGCTGTCTGGATTGCAGCCCGGCGAATATCTCGCGCTGCTCTCGCACAGCGGATCGCGCTCGGTGGGATTCAAGATCGCCGACCGTTACAGCAAACTGGCGATGGAACTGCACCCCCGCCTCGATAAAAGCGTCCGTCACCTCGCCTGGCTTTCGCTTGACTCCGAGGAGGGACAGGAATACTGGCTCTCGATGGAACTGGCGGGACGCTTCGCCGCGGCCAACCATTACGTTATCCATCGCCGCGTGGCCGAGGCGGCCGGACTGAAAGCAGCCGCGGTCGTGGAGAACCATCATAACTTCGCCTGGCGCGAGAGACTCCCCGACGGGCGCGAGGTCATCGTCCACCGAAAAGGCGCCACGCCCGCGGGCGCGGGCGTGTTGGGAATCATCCCCGGCTCGATGGGCGACGCGGGCTATCTCGTCCGCGGGCGCGGGGCGGCTGAGTCGCTCATGTCGGCCTCGCACGGCGCGGGTCGGATGATGAGCCGCAAGGCCGCGCTGAATTCCATCTCCAAATCCGCGCGGGACGCGTATCTCAGGGAGCGCGGCGTCACCCTCCTCGGCGGCGGCCTGGACGAATCGCCGCAGGCCTACAAGCCGATCGAGACAGTCATCGCCGCGCAGCACGATCTGGTGGAAGTAGTCGGGAAGTTCACCCCGCGCGTCGTCCGCATGGCGGATGAGGCGGGAAATTTCTAGCCCCCAAAATAGGTACACGGATTACACGGGCAAGAGGGACGCTTCGCGCGCGGATCTTTAAATCCAACCGCAAAGGTCCGTCAAATCCGCGTCATCCGTGTACGGTTTTAAAAACTATACTTCGCGGATGTCCCACAGTTTTTTGATGAGGGGAGTTAACACCTTCTTCACCTGCGCCTGGTCCATTCCGTTGACCTTGAAGGTGATGACGCGCGTGTTCACGTCTTCGCCTACAAACTGACCGAAGGCGATGAAGTTCCCGCCCGCGTCCGCGATGGTGCGGGTGACTTTCGCCAGCATTCCGGGCTGGTCTTCGATGAGCGCAGTGGCGCGCACGCCTCTCTCGCGGGCGCCCATCAGTTCAAGGAACATCTTGAACAGGTTGGTCTCGGTGATGATGCCGACGACGCGCGCCCCCTTGACGACAGGCAGGCCGCCGATCTTGTTATCCGCCATGATGCGGGCGGCTTCCTCGATGGGCGTATCCTCGGCGACGGTGATCACGTTCTTGGTCATCACTTCGGCCACCGTCAATTTGCTGAGCAGGTAGTTCATTTCCCAGATGCTGAGCGTGGTTGCGGGAGACGGGGATGCGTTGAGCAGGTCCTTTTCCGAGACGATTCCGACCAGCTTGCCGCCCTTGATGACGGGCGCGCGGCGGATGCGTTCCTTCTTGAACAGAGCCAGCGCGTCGTTAATGCTCATCTCGGGCCCAATGGTGATGGGCGGACGGGACATTCTTTCTCCAACTAACATTCGTACCTCCTGTTTGTTCGCTGTGCAAATCCATGCACGAGCAATGATGGGCGAATTATATGCCCTCTGCGGAGTTCAATCCAGAGGAAAATCGTCATATTTCCCGAATAAAATTGTAACGAATTCTCAATCTTCCACGTATACGCGCGGCACGCGCACGCAGAAATTAGTCAATATCTCATAGGGACTGGTCCCCGCCCACTCGGCAAAATCGTGGGCGGTGATTCCTTCGCCGAGCAGAACGACGGGATCGCCCACCGCGGCCTCCGCCTCGCCCGCGTCCGCCATGAACTGGTCCATGCAGATGCGTCCCACCTGCGGTACCAGCCTCCCGTTGACGAAGAGACGCGCCCGCCCGCTCATGCGGCGGACGTACCCGTCCGCGTAGCCGCACGGGACGGTGACGATTCGCGTCGGACGTTCGGCCTGCCACAAAGCCCCGTAGCTGACCGGCCGCCCGGGCGGGGTGATCTTGGAGTAGGCCACCCGCGACCGCCAGGTGATGGCGGGTTTCACCTCCACAGTGTGCGGGACGCTCAACGTGGGATAGACGCCGTAGAACATGATGCCCGAGCGCACCATATCAAAGTTGCCTTCGGGCAATTGCAAGATCCCGCCTGAGTTAGAGATATGACGCAGCGCGGGCGGCGGCAGGCTGCGTTTTTCGTAGAAGCGCAGGGTCTCGTTGAAACGTTCCAGTTGCAGGCGCGCGTGGGTCAGGTCGGACGAGTCGGCGTTGGCGTAGTGACTATAGATGCCCTCCACGTCCACGCCGCGGCAGGACGCGGCCTGCTCGAGGAAGGGTTCCGCCTCCGTGTCGCGCACGCCGACGCGCTCCATGCCCGTGTCTATCTTCAAATGCGCGCGGACGCGCTGTCCCGACGCGGCGGCGAATTGTTCCGCGGCCAGCAGGAGGTCCGGGGAGGACGCGGTGAGCGTCAAGTCGTAGCGCGGGAAGAAGGGAATCTGCCAGGAGAAAATCCCGCCCATCACGAGGATGGGTTTGTCAACGCCCAGCTCGCGGAGACGGATGCCCTCGTCAATGGTCGCCACGCTGAGGTAATCCGCGAAGGGCGCGATGAATTTGGCGACGCCCTCCACCCCGTGACCGTAGGCGTTGGCCTTGAGGACCGGCATGACTTTCGCGGGCGCCACATGCGCGCGGATGGCCTCGAGGTTGCGGCGCAATTGCGCGAGGTTGATTTCAAGCTGGGTCGGGCGAAGGGATTCGGGCATGGTTGGATCGCAGTGGTTATATGTCGTTACTTTTCCGCGCCAGCATTTCATTCAGCAGAGCGGTTTCCTGTTCCTCGCTGGCGACCTCCCCGTCCACCCACGCGGCGCGGAGTCGGGACAGGATCTCCCCGTAGCGCGGCCCGGGCGGGACGCCGAGAGATTTCAACGTCTCGCCGTTCGCGAACGGTTTGAGCGCCTTCCATTTTTCCAGGTACATCGTCAAGTTGGCGCGCGACTTGCCGCGCGGCGCGCACACAGCCGCGGCGCGAATCGCGTCCTCGGGCAGGGTGTCCAAACGCGCCGCACATTCGCTGGGACGGGCGCGCCCGAAAAAATCCAGGTCGCGAAAAATCGAAGACGCCGCCAGCGCCGTCTTTTTCAAATCGGCGTCGAAATGCAGCCGCTTGTTAAAAGCGCGAATCTCTTTTTCGGACGAGGCCAGCAGCCAGAGCGCCCAGCGCAGGCGGACCCGATTGACATTGGACGGAAGCGACCGACCTTGACGGAAACGCGTCCGCGTCGCTTCGTCCCACGGGAGGGCGGGGCGCGCCGCCTGAAGGATTCCCAACGCCCAAAGTTGATCCAGCATCGGGACGGGATCGTCCTCGTCGAGGATCAAATCCAGTTCGTGGCGCAGGCGTTCGGGCGAGAGCGCGTCCACATATTGCAAGGCAGGCGGGACCGTCGCTTCGGTCTCGGGCGCGAGACGAAATCCATAGCGCTGCGCGTATCGCACGGCGCGGAACAGGCGCGTCGGATCGTCAATGAACGAGCGCGGATGGAGGACGCGGAGCAGTCCGTGCGAAAGGTCGCCGCGGCCGCCGAGCGGGTCGGCGAGTTCGCCGAAGCGGTCTTCGTCCAAACTAACGGCCATGGCGTTGACGGTGAAGTCGCGGCGGCGCAGGTCGTCGGCGAGCGAGCCGAGTTTCACGGTGGGAAGCGCGGCGGGATGTTCGTACGTCTCCGAGCGGGCGGAGACCAGGTCCAGCGTCGAAGGTTGAACGTCGAACGTTTCGGGGATGGACCAGGCAGCGGTGTGAAATTTGGGATGGACGGTCGCGCGTCCGCCGAACTCTTTGACGAGGCGGCGCGCGACTTTGGTCGCGTCGCCTTCGATGACGATATCGAAATCGCCGATGGGACGTCCCAGCAGCGCGTCGCGGACGAATCCGCCGACGAGGTAGGCGCGCAGCCCGAGGGACGCGCAGGCCGCGGCGACGCGTCGAAGCGGAACCAGGCGCGCGTCCGGGAGGAAGCGGGGGATGTCCAACATGCGGATATTTTACATCACAAGGGAGGAAATCCGAGCGGCGCAATTTCCTCCGTTTTCGGGAGAAATGTGTATAATCGGCGCATGAAATTTTTCCGCCCGAACCCGTCCCCTGAATTTCGATCTACCCGGTCTGGATAGGTTCGTTTTGTCACGCCCAAACGGCTCCCAGACCCGGCGAGCCGTTTTTATTTGTCAGCGAAGAGAGCAGAGAATAGTGAGAAGAGAGCAGTCTGTGGACATCAAAGATTTGACTCGCCGCATGAGCGCTTTTGTCGAATCGAAAGGCTGGTACGCGGCAGGGACGAAACGCCCGCAGACGCCGAAGAACATCTCGATCTCGCTGGCGCTGGAGGCGGCCGAGATCATGGAACATTTTCAGTGGCGCGAGGACGCGAAAGACAAAGACGAACTCGCCAGCGAGTTGGCGGACGTGACGTTGTATCTCCTGCAACTGGCCTCGGTCACAGGCATTGACCTGGAGCAGGCCGTTTTGAAAAAATTGGAAGTCAACCAGTCCCGCGAATGGGATGTTGAAAATTGAACAGGACAAGTCATCATGAAAATCAGCGTATTTGGCGGTTCTCAACCCAAAGAAGGCGACGCGGTCTACGCGGAGGCCTACGCGCTCGGCAAGATGCTGGCCGAGCATGGACACGTCGTTCTCAACGGCGGCTACATCGGCACGATGGAGGCGGTCTCGCGCGGCGCGGCCGAGGCGGGCGGACACGTCGTGGGGGTGACGTGCGAGGAGATCGAGAGATGGAGGACGAACGGGGCCAACCGCTGGGTCAAAGAGGAGATCAAGAAGAAGACGCTCATCGAGCGGTTGCAGGTCTTGATCGAGGAATGTGACGCGGCCATCGCCATGCCCGGCGGTCCCGGCACGCTGACCGAGATCGCGCTGACGTGGAATTTGATGATCGTGGAGTCCCGCCGCCGAAGCCCGCTCATCCTGGTCGGGGACGGCTGGCAGTCCGTCTTCGGTCAGGTCTTCGACAAACTGGGAAAATTCACGCCCGAACGCCAGCGCGTTTTGCTGCAATTCGCGGCGGATGCGGAAACTGCGGTAAAGTTAGTGGAGAACGGAGAGTGGAGAACGGTCAATCCATAATTGTCGTTCTCTAACGACAAAGAAAGTTGCGCCAGAGCGCGCAACCTGCTCTCTACTCTCTGCTCTCTACTCATCTACTCTCTGGAGATTCAAAATGGCTGAAGAAAAACTTCCCACCCGCGCGGAAAACTTTGCGGAGTGGTACAACCAACTGGTATTGAAAGCGGAACTGGCCGACTACGCGCCCGTGCGCGGCTGTATGGTCGTCCGTCCCTACGGCTGGGCGCTGTGGGAAAATATCACATCCTGGCTCGACCGCGAGTTCAAGGCGACGGGTCACGTCAACGCGACCTTCCCCACGCTCATCCCCATGTCGTTCTTCGAGAAGGAAAAGGAACACGTCGAGGGCTTCGCGCCCGAATTGGCTGTCGTCACGCACGGCGGCGGGGAAGAGCTGGAGGAGCCCCTCGCCGTCCGCCCCACGTCCGAGACCATCATTGGCTACATGTATTCCAAGTGGGTCAAGTCCTGGCGCGACCTTCCCATCCTGATCGTGCAGTGGGGCTCCGTCCTGCGCTGGGAGATCCGCACGAAACTCTTCCTGCGCACGGCCGAGTTCTACTGGCACGAGGGTCACACCGCGCACGCTACGCGGGAAGAGGCGCTCGAAGAGACCTATCGCATCCTCGATATCTACGAAAAGATCTACGTCGAAGAAGCCGCCATCCCCGTCATCAAGGGCGTCAAAAGCGACTCCGAACGCTTCGCTGGGGCGCAAATGACCACCGCCGTGGAAGCCATGATGTGGGACAAGCGCGCCCTGCAGGCTGGCACGTCGCATTACTTCGGTCCCAACTTTGCGAAAGCCTTCGACATCCAGTTCATTGACAAGAACAACGTCCTGCAATACGCCGAGACGACCTCCTGGGCGATCTCTTCGCGCATGATCGGCGCGCTCATCATGGTGCATGGCGACGACCAGGGACTCATCCTGCCTCCCCGCCTCGCGCCCATCCAGGCGGTGATCGTCCCCATCTTCAAGAACGAAGCGGAGAAGAGCAAGGTCATGGAGACCGCCGACCGCGTCTTCACGGAGTTGAAAGCCGCGGGCATCCGCGTCAAAATGGACGACCGCGACAACGTCAGCGCGGGATACAAATTCAACGATTGGGAAATGCGCGGCGTCCCCCTGCGGATCGAGATCGGACCCAAGGACGTGGACAAAGGCTCGGTCGTGCTGGCCCGCCGCGACGTCCCTGGGCGCGACGGGAAGTCCTTCGTCTCCCAGACGAATCTCGCCACGACCGTCGGCGGGCTGCTCGAAGAGATCCAATCCGCGCTGCTCAAGCGCGCCACCGAATACCGCGACGCGAACATCAAAGCCCCCCAAACCTACGACGAACTGAAAGACGCGGTCGCGGACGGTTGGGCGTTCTCGTGGTGGTGCGAGAGCAGGGAGTGCGAGGCGAAGGTGAAGGAAGACGCCAAAGCCACCACGCGCGTCATCCCCTTCGACCAGCCCGAAGGCGAAGGCAAGTGCGTCGTCTGCGGCAAACTCGCGAAGAAGAAGGTTTACTTCGCGAAAGCGTACTAACCAGCGTTCGATTAGGTAATCAGTGACCAGCAGGGCGCTTCCGAAAGTCACTGATTACTGAACGCTGAACACTGAACATTGGAACCAATGCCCGCCGTTGATCTCGCCCGCCTGAAAAAACAAGCCGCGCAACTGGCGGACCTGTTCGGCCAGCCCGAGGCCTTCGTCCGCGCCCTGCACGAGACGCTGGATTTCTACGTCAACCGCAGCCTGCGCGAAGTGGACGCGGTCGCGCCCTCGTCTGTGCTGGAAACATACCGCACGCCCTCCGTCATCCTGCGTCACATCGAGATCGAACTCGCGCCGCTGGCCGCGGCCGACCCCGACGCGGCGTTGGAACTTGCCGACCGTCTCTGGGACGAGGGCTGGCTGGAAATGGGACTCCTCGCCGCGTCCCTGCTCGGGCGGATTCCCCCGCGCGAGGAACGCCTGCTCCCGCGTCTCACCGCGTGGACGCAGCAGGTGCGCGACCCGTCGGTGCGCGCCGCGCTGCTCACCACCAGCCTCGCCCGCCTGCGAAAGGAAACGCCCGACCGCTTCCTCCTGCTCGTCAGCGAGTGGCTGAACCCCGAACGTCCGCGTCTGTGGGCGAACGGCATCCAGGCGCTGCTGCCTCTCATCAACGATCCCAAATTCAACAACCTGCCGCCCGTCTTCGACATGCTCGAGGCGGTCATCGAGGCCGCGCCCGGCACGCTCCAAACCGACCTGGTGGACCTGTTCACGGCGCTCCACCGCGTCTCACCCACCGAGACCGCCTACTTCCTGCGGAACGTCATCGCCAACTCGCCCAACCGCCTCACCGCCGCCACCTTCCGCCGCATCTCGTCGTCCCTGCCGCCGCAATTGGCCGAATCCATTCGCGGGCTTGTGAAACCCGCCCAAGCCACGCGATAATCCCGCGAACGCGCATGTTCAAAACAAAACCGCTTTCCCCGCAACTCCAGTCCGCCCTCGCGCTCGTTGCCGCGGGCGTTCTGGCGTACGGCCTGCTCATCCCCTCGCTCGGATTTTTTCAGGACGACTGGCAGCATATTTTCTACTGGAATTCACGCGGCTCCCTTGGGATGCTCGAATTCTTGACGATAGACGGTCGACCCACAGCCGCCTGGTGTTATGCGCTGCTCTTTCCGATCCTGGGTTCCTCTCCCCTGAGATGGCACATTTTCGTCCTCGCATTGAGAACGCTGGCGGCGATTATATTTGTCGCCATCTTGAAAATACTCTGGCCCAATCACCAGGTCAGGACCGCGCTGGCTGGTTTCTTTTTGCTCCTCCATCCATTCTTTATTCTCCAATCATTGGCCGTAGCATACGCCATCCACTGGGCATCGTTCACATTTCTCGCCTTGTCCATCCTGTTGACGATCCGCGCCGTCCAAAACCCGAAACGCTGGCTGGTTTACACCGCGCTCGCCATCCTCGCGGAGACGCTGCACCTCTTTACCGTCGAGTATTTCGTCGGGCTGGAGGCGCTCCGTCCGTTCGTGATCTGGGCAGTATTGACAAAAACAGCCGCTGGACAAAGCCCCAATCCACTTCAGCCTCAAGCCCACAGCGCTCCTCTCCATTCTGGCTACGCGCAAGCCATCAAGCGCACAATCCGACTTTGGCTTCCCTATCTCCTGATTCTCCTGCTCTTCCTCTACTGGCGGACGGCGATCCTCGGCGGTCTCGGCCTCCGCAATAACCCGATGGATTTCTCAACCGCGTCCATTTTGTCCGCCCTGCAAAATTTCCTCGCGGACGCGGCGCTCGTCCTCGTTGCCTCCTGGTTCAAACTCGTTGACCCGTCCGCCCTCGAACTCGCCCGCGCGAGGAATTTCGTCCTCCTGGCGATCACGCTTTTCTCCGCCATCCTTGCCTATCTCTACTCCCGATTCCTCAGCGACCCCAGGCGCCAATCTCCAGTTACCAATTACCAATTACCCCCTAAATCCTACCTCCTCTCCTCCATCCTCGCCCTCCTTCTCGGACTCGCGCCCGCCTACGCTGCCAACTTCATCCTTCACTTGAAACTCGAACCGTGGAACGGACGCTTCGCCCTCGCCGCCCTCCCTGGCGCGGGGATGCTGGCCGCGCTGGCCTTCGAGTCCCTCTTTACGTCCGAGCGGACGCGGCGCACGATGTTCGCCATCCTGATCGGCCTGCTGATTGGATTCCACAACCGCGTCGGGTTCGATTTCAAAGCATCGTGGGACAAACAGGTCAAACTCTACGAGCAGTTGACCTGGCGCGCGCCGTTCATCGAGCCTGGGACGGCCATTATCACCGACCAGGAAATCCTCGGCTACATGGGCGATTACCCGACGAGCTTCGCGCTCAACACGATTTATCACGAAGCATCCCTGCGAGACGATACCAAGTTTCTGCGCCCCAGCCCATATTGGTTCTTCGCCATGTCCGAGAATCTCCACACAGACGCGGACTCGCTCGTCGAAGGCGTGACGTTGACCGCGAAAAAGTACGCGTCCACGTTTGCAGGAAACAGCCGCGACAGCCTGATCATCGTGTTCGAGCCAGAGAAGAACCAGTGCCTGTGGATTCTCCGTCCCGAAGACGCGGCCTATCGTGGGCTGCCTGAACAGGTCAAGAAGGCCGCGCAGGTCTCGAATTTGAGTCGCATCCGCGATCAGCACGATGCCGTTCCAACTTTGTATCGCGCTATCGTCCCTGAAAATCCAGCATCGTGGTGCTTCCACTATCAGCGCGCGGACCTGGCGCGGCAGTTGGGCGATTGGGAGCAGGTTATCTTCTTCTGGGAATTGGCCGAGCGCGGCGGCTACGCGCCTGGTCACGGATTTGAATACATCCCCTTCATTCAAGGCTACGCTCATCAGGGAAATTGGAAACAAGCGCTGGCATTGACGAAGCAATCGAACCGCGTCAGCGCGAACATGAAAACGATTCTGTGCCCCGTGTGGGAAGAGTTGGCCGCGTCCGCGCCAGAGTCGGTTGAGCGAGATTCATCTGTGGGCGAAGCAATGGAATTTTTGGGGTGTCGTTAATTCAGCACACGGATTTCGCGGAAAGATGAGATTTTCACGGAAAATTTAACAAATTCCGTGTTCGTCCACAAAATCCGCGTAATCCGTGTACAAATTTTACCCCCTCACCATCTCCAACACGTCCAACAGCCTCGGCATCCAATTTTCGTTCTTCGTGAAATTGACCCAATAGACGTTCCTCCCGCCGCGCACATCGGGCGCGAGATCGGGCAGGCGCTTTTCCTTCGACGAATTCACAGCGTCGTCCTCCGACCCTCCAGCGGGCGCGGGGAATTTGAGCGCGACCTGTCCCGCCTCCCAGCTCACGGACGCGAGTCCCGCTTTCTCGGCGCGCAGTTTGACGCGCATCTGGTAGAGCAGGTTGTCCGCCATGTCGGGCAGATCGCCGAAGCGGTCGCGGAATTCGGACGCGAGCGCGTCCAGTTCAGATTCGTCGCGCAGGTCCGCGATGCGGCGGTAGAGTCGCAGGCGTAAATCCTGGTCGGGGATATAGTCCGCGGGGAGGCCGATGGCGAGGGGAAGGTCCACGTTGACGGGCATTGCTAAAGGCAGGTTGAATGTTGAAGGCTGAAGGTTCAATGTTGCTTTCTCTCGGGTTGAACTTTCAACTTTCAACCTTGAACTTTCAACTCGGATATGCCTCACCGCATCTGCCAGCAATCTCGTATAAAGATGGAAGCCGACATCCTGAATAAATCCGTGCTGGCGCGGACCGAGCAATTCCCCCGCGCCGCGAATCTCAAGGTCGCGCATGGCAATGGAGTAGCCCGCGCCGAGCTGCGTGTTTTCGGCGATCACGTCCAGCCGCGCCTGGCCGTCCGCAGTGGGATTGATCTTGTTGTGACGGAAGAAATAGGCATAGGCGCGCATCGCCCCGCGTCCGACGCGGCCGCGCAGTTGGTAGAGTTGCGCCAGCCCGAAGGTGTCGGCGCGGTCCACGATGAGCGTGTTCGCGTTCGGGATATCGAGTCCCGATTCGATGATCGTCGTCGAGAGCAGGACGTCGATCTCCCCCGAATTGAAGCGGCGCATCGCCGCCGATAGTTCATGCTCGGGCATCTGGCCGTGACCGATGTCCACGCGCGCTTCGGGGACGAGTTTTTCCAGATGCGCCTTCATCGCGTCAATAGTGTGGACGCGGTTGTGGACGAAGAAGATCTGCCCGCCGCGTTCGAGTTCGCGCAGGATGGCCTGCCGCACCAGGCGCGGCGAATACGCGCCGACGTGCGTGCTGATCGGCAGGCGTTCTTCGGGCGGCGTGTTCAGGTTCGAGATGTCGCGCACGCCCGTCAGCGCCATGTAGAGCGTGCGGGGAATCGGCGTGGCGGTGAGCGTCAACACGTCCACTTCAGTGCGCAATTTTTTCAGGTGTTCCTTGTGCGCCACGCCGAAACGCTGCTCCTCGTCAATCACCACCAAACCCAAATCCTTGAATTGCACGTCGGACGAAATCAAACGGTGCGTGCCGATGACGATGTCCACTTCGCCCAGCGCGAGCCGCAGCAGCACATCGTCCTGTTCCTTCGGCGTGCGGAAGCGCGAGAGCATCTCCACCTTCACGGGGAACGCGGCGAGACGCTGCAAAAAGGTCTCGTAATGCTGCTGCGCCAGAACCGTCGTCGGCACCAAAATGGCGACCTGCTTGCCGTCCATCACCGCCTTGAACGCGGCGCGCAGCGCGACCTCGGTCTTTCCATAACCCACGTCGCCGCACAACAGCCTGTCCATCGGACGCGGCAATTCCATGTCGCGCTTGATCTCGCCCAGCGCGCGCCGCTGGTCCTCGGTCTCCACATACGGGAACGAGTCCTCGAGCTCGCGCTGCCAGTTAGCGTCGGGCGAAAACGCGTGACCGACCGAGACGCGGCGACGCGCGTACAGATCGAGCATCTCCTCGGCGACTTTCTTCACTGCCTCCCTGACTCTCCCCCGCTTCTCGCTCCACGCCTGACCTCCGAGTCGGTCCAACGACGGACGGCCTCCCTCCGCCCCGACGTAGCGCGTCAACCTGTCCGCTTGATGCACGGGGACGAAAAGCGTGTCGCCGTCCTCGTATTCCACCGCCAGGAACTCGCGTTCGCGTCCGTCGAGTTGACGCTGGACGAGTCCCGCGAAACGCCCCACGCCGTGATCCACGTGGACGACGTGGTCGCCCGCCTGAAGGTCCGCGTAGACCGCTTCGGGCGTCTCGACCGCGGCCCGGGCGCGCGTCCGCGGCGTCGGCCGCTCCCAGCCGAAGATCTCCGAGTCGGTGATGAGATAGAGATCGCCGAGACTCCAACCCTCGGAGAGGGAGGCTTCGAGGAAGACGGGGGACGGGGGACTGGAGACGGCAGGAGGAGGACTGGAGACGGCAGGAGGAGGATGGGAGACGGAGTCGGTCGTCGGTCTTTCGTCTTCGGTCTGCCTCCAGAGTTCCTCCAACCGCGCGCGCTGCCGCGAGACGATGACGACTTGTTTGCCGTCGTCCACGAGACGGGCGAGGTAATCTTCAAACGGCTTTAATCGTCCCGCGAATCGTTCAATATGCCCAAACTGACTCGCCAGCGACTCGCCCACTACTGAAGACTGATCACTGAACACTGATAACTGCTCACCGCTCCGCCCCAACTCAACGAGAGACTTCTCGCCAAGCGAATCCGCCAGTTCGGACCACGTCAAATATGGGACGGGGAAACCCGCCGCGAACGCGCCTTCCTCGACGGCCTCCTTTCGCGAGCGAAGCGCCTGCTCTTCCACTTCCTGAATCATGCTTTCAACGTGATCCAGGTCGTCCACCGCGGCCAGCGCCTTCGACGGGAGATAATCGAACAGGCTCGCGGGGAAAGGATGGAGGAGAGGGATGTGGAACTCGCTGAGTTCGGTTTCGCCTTCCGCGCCTCGCGTTTCAGTTTCCTGTCCGCGCGCGATGAACTCTCGCGCGGGCGTGACGAGGACGGATTCGAGATTCTCCACCGTCCGCTGCGTGGCGGGATCGAACCTGCGGATGGTCTCGATCTCGTCCCCGAAGAAATCCAGGCGGACGGGTCCGTCCTCGGCCATCGGCCAGATGTCGAGCAGGCCGCCGCGATGAGCGAACTGTCCCGACTCGAGGACGGTGTCGGCGCGCTGGTAGCCGATCTCGGTCCACGCGCGGATGAGCGTCTCGGGCTGGACGGATTGCCCCGCGGAGAGTTTCCTGCACGCCTTGAGATAGTCGCGGCGCGGGAGCGTCCGCGTCATAATGGAGCGCGCGGAGGAGACAATAACTGGCGGGACGGAGGGTTTCTCCGCAAACGGCAAATGATAACTGGCGAGGGCCGTGAGAGTCTGGAGACGCTCGCGGCGGGTGGTCACGCCCCACGAAGACTGTTCATAAAAAAGCGGGTTTGGCTCGGCGAAGAGATAGCGCGGCGCTTCGGGAAGCCAGAAGGCGAGTTCGTCGAAGAGCGCGAGGGCGTGGTCGGCGCGGTCGGTGAGGAGCAGGATCGGCTGGTTGAGGTCCGCGTGGAGGCAGGCGAGGACAGGCAGGCGCGCGGAACGCGGCAGGCCGAGGGGACGCGCGGCGAGATTCCCCAGCAGAGATTCATAGGCTGGAAGAGAGCGGATGTGGGAGACGAGGATGGAGGAGGACACAGAATTGTGCGGGATACGGGATACGGGGTACGGGTCAGAAGATACAGGTTAGAAGATGCAAGTTAGAAGTTACTACGGCTCGCAGTTCAGCTGCATGTAAACGCGGCTGCCAAACTATCAAACTACACAACTACGCAGCTACCGAGCCATTAAATCTATTCATCGCCGCGTTCAAACCCTCCGTCATAAACGTCAACACGGCGTTGGCGGCGCGGTCGAGGGTTTCGGAGACGATAAGCATTTCGGCGCGGGAGAAATTTTGCAGGACGTAATCGGCGGGAGCCATTCTCCCAGGCGGACGTCCAATGCCGAGGCGCAGGCGCGGAAAATCCTTCGTGCCGAGGCGTTCGATGGTGGATGCCATCCCGCGCTGGCCGCCCGCCCCTCCGCCGGGACGGATGCGAATCGTCCCGAGCGGCAGATCGAGGTCGTCGTGCGCGACCATCAGGTTTTCGGAGGGAATTTTGTAGAAATGCAGGAGTCCCTGCACGGACTGTCCCGACAGGTTCATGTACGTCTGCGGCTTGGCGAGGATGAGTTTGCGCTCCTCGTAAAATCCGCTCGTGACGATGGCTTTGGATTGCAGTTTTATCCCGCGCGCGTCGATGCGGACGGCAAGTCGGTCAATCAACATGAAGCCGATGTTGTGACGGTTGTCTTTGTATTCGCGGCCCGGATTGCCGAGGCCAATTATGAGATAGTTTTCAGTCATCAGTTTTCAGCGCTCCGTGTTGCGTGTCCACTTCACTTCCGCAAGCGGAGGAGGGCGGCGACCGCGATAAAGGCCAGCAGAGTGGCGAGGATGGCGCGACCGAGAAAAACGCAAATTTGCGATTCGCCCAGCGTGATCGGATTGGGAGGAAGAGAGGTGGGCGTGGGGAGACGCGTGGAAGTCGGCGCGGGCTGCGGGGTCGGAGGGAGAGGCGTGGGAGGAGGGACGAATTCGGTCGTGGCGGTCGGTTCGGGAGCGGAAGTCGGCGCGGGCGTCTCGGTCGGGAGTTGGTTGCGGACGCGGAGTCCCGTCACGAGGGATTCGAGGATGGAGCCGTCCTGCAAGGCGACGCGCAGGCGCAGGTTGTAGTCCCCGTCGGTGACGGAGTTGGTGTCCCAGGCGGCGAGCAGGCCGTCGGTCACGGGCGAATCGGTCTGGTAGACGAGGAACCAGGTCGAGGTCGGGTCGGAGGCGTAGGCAAAGGAAAGTTCGGAGGAGACGAATCCCTCGGCAGCGCTCGTCCCCATCACGTTGACGAGTCCACTCAACGTCGAGCCGGACGAAGGCGCGGCGATATGGATGCCGGCCTCGGTCTGCGCGGCGGCGCGGCCGGACGAGAGAACAATCAGAGCGAACAGAACGGCGATCCGCCAGCGCATCAGAAGAATTTCAGCCAGTCGGTGTTGGTGAAGATGCCGCAGGCGAACAGGGCGAAAAGGACGAGGAGAATGACGCCGCATCCGATCCCCGAACAGGAACAGCCCCTGCCAAAGCCGAAGCGGTTCTGAAGCCAGTCGAAAAGTTTGTCGAGCAAAAAGAGTTGAAGCAAGCCAGCCAGACAGCCTTGTCGGTCTCTCATTTTGATCTCCTTTCGTGTCGGCAACTGGTAAGTTTAACATGAAGACGAGCGAGGGTCAAATTGACGGCGGAAAACCCCATGTTTTAACATTCCTCACGCGCAAATCTTTTATGGTAAACTTTGGTACGAATCCCCAATGGAGTGACCCGTATGAGCAAATCTCGAAGCGAACAGCTGGTGGAACGCCTGCGCTCGATGCAGGCCGCCGCCCCCGATATCGAAGCCTCTGCCATCGTCTCGGTGGACGGCCTGATCATGGCCTCCGCCCTTCCGCAGGAAGTGGAGGAGGACCGCGTCTCGGCCATGTCGGCGGCGATGCTCAGCCTCGGCGAACGCATCTCCGGCGAACTCGGACGCGGCGGGCTGGAACAGGTCTACATCAAAGGCGACGACGGCGCCATCGTCCTGACCTCCGTGGGAGCGGAAGCGGTTCTGACCGCCCTCGCGCGGCCTGAGGCCAAACTGGGCCTGATCTTCCTCGAAATGCGCCGCGCCGCCGAAGACCTGACGAAACTGGTCGGATGAAAACGCCCGGCCTGGGATTCCCGTAAATTCATGTCACCCCCGGTGGGGAGGGCGCAACCGCCCTCCCCACCGACTTTTAACCCTCCCCCGTCCCGCCCGCGGCCAGGGGAGAAAACAGGAATGGAACATGGCAACCAAATTTCTCTTTTTCACCGGCGGCGTCGTCTCTTCGGTCGGCAAAGGCGTGACGGCCGCGGCCATCGGGCTGACGCTCAAAGAGCGCGGCTTCAACGTGGCGGTCCAGAAACTCGACCCGTACATCAACGTGGACCCCGGCACGATGAGTCCCTACCAGCACGGCGAAGTCTTCGTGCTGGACGACGGCGCGGAAACCGACCTCGACCTGGGTCACTACGAACGCTTCATTGACATCCGCCTGAGCCGCGTCAGCAACTTCACCGCGGGGCAGGTCTACGCGGAAGTGATCGCCAAGGAGCGCAAGGGCGATTACCTCGGCGGGACGATCCAGGTGATTCCGCACATCACGAACGAGATCAAGCGCCGGGTCAAGTTGGTGGCGAAGGCCACAGACGCGGAGATCGTCCTCGTGGAGATCGGCGGCACGGTCGGGGATATCGAATCGCAGCCGTTCCTCGAGGCGCTGCGTCAACTGCGGAACGAGGTCGGGCGCGAGAACGTCTTCTTCATCCACGTCACCTGGCTGCCGTACATCGGCGCGACCGGCGAATTGAAAACGAAGCCGACCCAGCATTCGGTGGCGGCGCTGCGCTCGATCGGCATTTCGCCCAACATGATCATCGCGCGCTCGGACTACCCGCTGGAGGAGGAGCTGACCGAAAAGATCGCGCTGTTCTGCGACGTGGAAAAGGAGGCGGTGGTGCCGATGGTGACCACGTCCATCCTGTACGAGATCCCGCTCCTGTTGGAGGAGGCGGGCGTGGCGGACTTCCTGGTGAAGCGGCTCAGGTTGAAGCCGGCGCGCGTCCCGGATTGGAAGCCGTGGAAGAAACTGGTCGAGTCGGTGAAGAAGCCGCGTCCCAAAGTGAA
>JAANMT010001857.1_pt1 | contig 19308 bp, 15 predicted proteins | sample 7279711 | NCBI WGS metagenome assembly JAANMT01 (sample SAMN14094538, study PRJNA606508) | bioreactor metagenome | isolation source: A lab-scale SPAN reactor treating ammonium-rich wastewater day 1 | place: Ireland: Galway | collected 2017-01-16 | reverse complement strand
CTCGGTCAGGAAATCGCAGTATTGGTTAATGAGTTAAAGGATGAAGGATTGCATGAAATCAGTTTTGATGCTTCAAATTTATCAAGTGGTATTTATTTCTATTCTATTCAAACATCTCAATTCAACGAAACTAAGAAGATGATTTTGATGAAATAGAATCAGGATAGAATTATTTTTACGGTTGTTTCCGGTTAAATATTGGAAACAACCTTTTTATTAATTAAACATGCACTCAAGCTACAGAACATATTAAAATTATTTTTATTAATAGCGTATGCGTTATTTCAAATTTAGATATATCCTTTTGTTAATATTATGGATGAGCACAATTTTTATAATTGCACAATCAAATCAAAACAAAAACCTGCTCATCACACCGACAGCAAGTAATTTTAATTATCCGCAATCTGTATTTGTTGATTCTTATAACGGCAATATTTGGGTAACTGATTTTGATAATAATCGTGTAACACGATTTGATGTCTCAACTCTGACTGCATTAGATGAAATCCACTCTATAGCTACTCCTCAAGGTTTAACGCTTGGACAAAATTATCCTAACCCGTTTAACCCTGCAACCAGTATTTCATTCTCAGTACGAATAACAGGAAATGTAAAATTAGAAGTGTATAATCTGTTAGGTCAAAAAGTTGCAGTGTTATTTGATGAAATAGCAACTGCAAATACTATTTATTCAATTAAGTTTAGTGCCGAAAATTATTCAAGTGGGATTTACATCTATACTCTTCGCACAAGAACTGGAATTGAGTCAAAAAAAATGTGCCTGATAAAATAAGGATTGTGAAATGAAACTTTTTTATCAACTCAAAACAAAAATGTGCTTTCTGATTTATTTTGTTTTATTTACAATAATCACAGCAGCTCAATCACCACTTATAAACAATATGCCCGCTAGTGGAGTAATCGGACAATCAGATTTTACCTCGGGAACATCAGGTACAACATCAAACAAATTATATGCTCCTTCAGGAGTTGCGGTTGATCCACTCACTGGAAAATTATTTGTTGCTGATCGATATAATAACCGAGTACTTAGGTGGGGTTCTGAAGATAAAATGATGAATGGTTCCTCAGCAGAAGTGGTTTTTGGACAGTTAGATTTTAATACTTCCACCAGCGGATTATCGGCTTCAAAATTCAATGATCCATTAAGAGTATTTGTTGATAGCTCAGGGAATCTTTGGGTAAGTGATTATTTAAACAACAGAATTTTAAAGTTCGAAAACGCTTCATCAAAACCTACTGGTTCATCGGCAGATGTAGTTTTGGGACAACCCGGATTTACAGTAAATACTCCTGGAACCAGTATAAATAAAATGAAAGGTCCGGTTGGAATATTTGTTGACGGAAATGATAGATTATGGGTTACTGATAGATTAAATCATAGGGTGTTAAGATTTGATAATGCTTCTACATTAACGAATGGTGCAAATGCTGATTTTGTTCTGGGTCAGCCTGATTTTAATACTGGAACAAGCGGCTTATCTTCAACTAAGATGAACAGACCAATGGGAGTTTATCTAGATAAAGAAGACAATCTTTGGGTATGTGAAGACGATAATAAGCGAGCTATAAGATTTGATTCTGTCTCTTCAAAAGTAAACGGAGCCTCAGCTGATGGTGTTCTGGGTCAACCGGATTTTACTACAAACTTGATAAACTACTCACGAAATGGAGTTGGAAATTTGCGCGGGGTTTATGGTGACGAAGCAGGTAGAATTTATCTTGTAGATGAATCAAATCACAGAGTTCTTATTTTTAATCATGCCTCATCTCAGCCAAATGGTGCATATGCAGATTATGTTTTAGGCCAACCTGATTTTGGTAGTGATCCGATAGTACAACAGGAAATTTACGATTCTTCGACATTAAACTATTTGCTTTTTACTCCTCGTGATTCCTCAGCAGTTGAGGATGGAAAATTTCCTTTAATTATTTCACTTCACGGTATAGGAGAACGTGGTGAAGAATTATGGCGAGTGAAAGGTGATGGACTGCCAAAAATCCTTGATGGGAAAAACGATTTTCCTTTTATAGTAATATCTCCTCAATGTCCCTTATCAACAGAGTGGTACTACAATGATGGAATCCAATTAAAGCTAAATAAACTTATTGATAGTGCAATTGTTAGATATCCAGTAGACACAAACCGAATTTATTTAACCGGCTTTAGTATGGGAGGAATCGGAACACTTGATATGGCTATTAGATATCCAGATCGATTTGCTGCAATAATGCCAATAGCATTCAGGATTGAAGATGGCTGGGATTTGTGTGTAATAAAAGACATTCCGTTCTGGGGATTTCATGGACAGCATGATCCTATAATCCCTTTGTATAAAGCACAAAGTGTTGTAACTACATTAATTAATTGTGGTGGAAATCCACTGTTTACAATTTATTCAGATCTGTTTCACGATGCCTGGACAAGAACATATGGTAATCCTGCTGTTTATAATTGGTTACTAACCAAGAGTCTAAATTGAAAGAGTTTTGTGATAAAATATTTTATTCTTTAAAAGCGACTGCTGTAATATTTCTATTACTTGCTATAACTGCAAACTCACAAAATAATATTGATGCTATTGCAAAGCTCCACTTCAAAATAAATGCAAATAATAATTGGTTTGATGGATACTACTCAATTGTATCAGGTTTCCATTCATCTTATCAATCTCACCGAAGTGGCTCTAACAAAGATTCAGCTTATGTTGTGAGAACTTCTGGCAGTGAAAATTATGTTGAATGGATTACTTCAGAAATTCCTGCATCGCTTAATACTGATTCAGTTAATTTTTTATGGAATTGTGGTTTTGGAAATAATCTTGGAAATGAATGGTTTGATTTATTTATTGATGATGAATATATAATTTCTTTCTCAACAAAAAATGATTTGGAATGGAGTGCTTTAGGTAAGAACGGAATACAACTATCATTTACTACAGTTTACCAAAATTCAAATGGAGCAAATTTTGGTTACATGGTTTTGACTGTTCCATTATTCAATTTATCAGAAAAAAAATCATTAAAAATAAAAATCAAGGCACAAACAGCTGAAAAAGAAATTTGGTATAGACTTTTTACTTATACTGATGCACTTAATTATTTGAAACTAAATGAACAAAAAGAATTTTACTCTACCATTAACTTTATAAATACAGGTGATGCAGTATTGGATATCTGCACATCGGAAAAATATTCTAATTCTAGAGTTCAACTCTACAATTCAGAGACATTGATTGCAGAAGGCAGATTAAAATTTGATGGGTCTACTTATAAAGTAAAAATAATTATTCCAAGATATTTCCAACCAAATGGTGACGCAATTTCTATTATTAAAGTCGATGATAGAATAGTTGATACAATATATTGGAACGGAATAAATAAGTATCGCTTGTTTGCTTTTATGGATGAGGAATTAGTTTGTGACAGCTATGTTTTTCCTGTCGGGGATTTTCCAAAGTTTCATTGGAAAAATGAATTACAAGTTGAAAATGAAATTGGAAACTTTTTGCTAAATATAACTTACTTTGATGAAGATTATCATAAAGTAAAAACAGCTAATAAACCTGGTCGTTATGGTGCTGTAATTGAAGGCACAACCCCTGCTGGATTCATCATAAAACGCTATGTAACATTATTCTGTTCAAATGTTGAATTTGATGATTACAGCAATAATGTTCCGGTTACAATTAACAAGTTAAATGAATATGGAATTTCTGATGAAGTGTGGGAGCACTATTCAGATAATTTAGAAAGATATTCCTTCGGAAGCTTAAAATATTTTCCTAAACATAATCCAGACGCTGCAATATTATTGGCTGGGTTAAATGAGATCAACCATCATTATGTTAATTATGATTCACCACGAATTAGAGATAGGCAATGGTGGATTACACTAAAATCAAATCTTGATGGGAAAAATAATTTAATTAATCCCTTATCTATACCTAAAAAAAATGATAAAGGATCTTTTTCATCTATAAACGATACAATTCAAGTGGGATCTTCATACAGTGCAGTACAATTAAATAAAATAAGAAATCTATGTGCTGATTGGGTAGAAATTGGAGAGACGCCGAATGTAACATTGATAGTTCACAAAGGTAAAATTATTTTTTATGAGGCATTTGGATTAGAAGAAAATGGGAAACCGATAAATAAGGATTCCAAAATCTGGATGGCATCAATTACAAAACTACTGACAGGCATTTTAATGATGCAGTTTGTTGAACAAGGTTTAATCAATCTTGATGATCCGGCCAGTAAATATTTAATTGAATTTGATGGCAACAATAAACTTACAATCCGGCATTTATTTAATCATACAAGTGGATTGGACTTTGCTGGTGAATGGGCTTCAGATTGGAATGTAGCTTTAGAGAATCAAGTTGCACAGATTCTTCCATTTGTAAATGTTGGAAAATCTTTCTCTTACCATCGAGTTGGTTATGCATTAGCTGGCAGAATAATTGAGAGAATCACAGGTAGAGCTGTTCCATATTTATTTCAGGAAAACATATTCTCCCCACTTGGTATAAGCAGTGCTTATTCAGATAATACGTATGGCGGATTGTACTGTACCGCATTAGATTTAGCCAAATTAGGACAAATGCTGCTTAACAAAGGCACTTACAATGGCTACGATTTTTTTTCACAAAAAACATTTGAGAAAATGTTACCTGAAAAATTAAATGCTGATGATAGAGAATGGGGTATTGGAACATCTAGGATATCAGGTAATGGACTTAGTGATATTGCATTTGGTCACGGTGCTGCTTCTGGTTCTGTTTTTATAATCGATCCAGATACAGATCTTATTATAATTTCAGCAAGAAACAATCCAGGGAAATCACATAGTGATTTTGAAAATTCATTAATAAAACTTTGTACCGATTTGGTTAAAAATTAGTTTCAATTATATTTAACAATGAATTTATTTAAGAAGAAAAGATATACTATCTATAGCAAGAAGGAAATTGGACAAATTCAATTGTTGTTCCCGGTAATTCTTCTTGTGAGTGTGTTTTCTATTCTGCCATTGTTACGCGGTATTTATTTAGGTTTTACAGATTATCGACTTGGTGATCCAATTTCATTCAATGGATTAGATAATTATGTTCAATTATTTAATGATGAGTATTTCTGGAATTCGTTTAAAATTGGAATGATATGGACATTGGTTGTTACTGCACTACAGGTTTCCCTCGGATTAGGCTTAGCCCTTCTTTTAAATAATAAAATTAAATTTATTGCTTTTTACACTGTATTGATTTTAATTCCATGGGCAACGCCTCCTATCATTAGAGGAATATTATGGAGACAAATGTATGAACCGAATGCAGGTGCAGTTAACATATTGCTTAATGATTTTGGATTGATCAACACTCCGATAAATTGGTTAACAAATTTCGAATATGTAATTCCTGCAGTTATTGTTGCTGGAGTTTGGGGTGAAATATCTAAAGCAGCAATATTTCTTCTAGCTGGTTTACAAACAATATCAAATGACTTATATGAGGCAAGTAAGATAGATGGCGCAGGATTGTGGGCTCAATTTTGGCATATTACTCTACCCGTTTTAAAACCCGTTTTAGCTGCAATTATTTCATTAACATTTATGTGGAACTTTAATACCTTCGGCATCATTTGGGTACTTACTCAGGGAGGACCCGGTGGTATGACAAGGTTACCAATGTTAGCTGCTTATGAAGAAGGGTTCCGTTATGGTTACATTGGCTATGCGGCAGCTATCGGCAATGTAATGGTAATTATACTTTCAGTTATTTTATTTATGTATATACGTGTTCAATTGCGCGAAAGAAAAGAATCATGAATCTTAAAAGATTTTTTGCAAAAGGTTCAATTCATTTATTGATAGTTATATACATTATCTTTTTATTGTTTCCATTGGTTTGGGTTGTTTCAAGCTCACTAAAATCAACTCCTGAAATCTATTCAGGTACACCTGCAATATTACCGCAGCAAATAACTTTTGAACATTATATTTCTGTTATTGAAGGACAACAAGTATTTCGCACCATGTGGAACAGTCTTATTGTTGGAATTATTTCTACAATTTTAGTTTTGCTAATTGCAGTTCCCTCTGCATATGCAATGGTTAGATATAAATCAATTGTAAATACCGGCATTTTAGGTTGGATACTAGTTTCACAAATTTTTCCTGTCATCCTTGTAATGATTCCTTTATATGTCTTACTTCGGTATATAGGATTAACTGATTCACTTGTAGGCTTAATACTCATTTATGTGGTTTGGTCACTTCCATTTGTTTTATGGATGATGCATGGATATGTAAAAAGTATTCCAATCGAATTGGAAGAAGCTGCTGTAATTGATGGGGCTACACGTACAGAGGTAATTTTCAAAGTGATAATGCCGCTTTTGCTACCAGCGATTGGAGCCTCAGCATTGTTTTCTTTTATATCTGCATGGAATGAATTTTTCTTTGCTTTTGTTTTAATGAAAAGTCCTACACTGGCAACGTTACAAGTTGAATTAGCCAGATATACAGGAATGGAGGGTCAGGCTAGGACAGGACCTCTGGCTGCAGCAAGTGTTATAGCAACTGTTCCATCAGTCATCTTATTTATTTTTATGCGTAAGTGGTTAACCGCTGGTTTAGTTTCAGGAGCATTAAAAGGATGATGAAAATAAATCTTATAATATTTTTTTTCTTATTCGCAGTTATTGCACTGATTTATTTCTTTACTCAAGAAAAAAGTGAACAAAAAACACAAGCTCTTCGTTTTGTAAGCTTAGCATGGCAGGAAAGATCAATTGCTACAAACTTGTCAATTGTAAAGGAATGGAATAATCAACATCCTGAAAAGCAGGTTGAATACATTCAGGGAACCTGGAACTCTGCACACGATTATCTAATCACAGCATTTGAAACTGGAGATGTTCCGGATATTTTTCATTATGAATCTTCAGTGATTATTGATTATGCTATGCGAGGATATTTAACAGACCTCGCACCATATATAACAATTGGAATGAAAGATGATATTTTAGATGTTGCGTGGGCAACAGTAACAAGACCAAATGGCGAAGTAAGTGGGATTCCATTTTTAATTGAATCATTAGTTGTACTCTATAATAAATCTTTATTTGAAAAAGCTGGAATTACTCCACCATCAATTGAAAACCCATGGTCCTGGGATGATCTTAGAAAGGCTGCAATTACTTTAACTAAAGACACAAATGGTGATAATATCATAGATCAATATGGTGCTGGAATTGGTCTGCGTAATTCTGCAAACATAATAATGAATACTTCAATAAGCTTTGGTGGATCGTTTTTTAGAAAAGAAAACGATCATTTTGTTGTTAAAGTAAAAGATGAGGAAAAAAAATTATTGCAGACAATTGTGGATATGATCTATAAAGATAAATCTATTTCACCTGCAAGTGTGGGTGAATCTGGCGCTGGTATGATTCCCGGTTTTTTTAGTGGAAAATATGCAATGCTTGTTGGAATAGGTTCATGGGCAAGACAACAATTAGTTGAGAACGCACCAAAAGATTTTGCCTGGGGTGTTATGCCACCTTTAAAGGCAAAAACACAGATGTATGGTGTTAGCACACAAACATTAAGCATTCCAAAAAAATCCAAAAGAACAAAAGAAGCAATGATGTTTATTGATTTTATGCTTGATTCTAAAAATACTGCACGACTGGCATTAGATGATTGGATGATTCCTGCAAGAAAATCTTGTTTAGATATGCAAGAATTTAAAGATACTCTTGGAAATTGGGACATTACTTGCTCTGCTGTAAATACACTTGGCGTAGGCTCCTGGCTTGGTGCACCAGGTTATGTTGAATGGAAGAGTCGTGTTGCAAATCCTGTGCTTCAGGAATTATTTGCAGGTAGGATTTCTGTTAAAGAAGCCGCTGAACGAATTGAACATGAAAGTAACATAGTACTTTCACGTTACAAAAAAAGAGGTGAAGTGTGGTGATCACTCTTCAGGAAAGAGCACGTGGAGCGTTTATTGGTCTGGCTGTTGGTGATGCCTTAGGAAGTTTGACAGAAGGGAAAACGCCTGATGAAATATTTTCTCGTTGGGGAAGAGTTACAGATTTTCTTACAGAAGACCAAGGTGGGAGTGATGATACAGAGTATGCTTTATTCACAGCAGGATTATTATTAAAGAAAAAAAGAGAATTGACTTCTTCAGATATTGCATCAGCATGGAGAAAAGATATTGTTAAAGCAGATAATGAATATAAAGGTGCTGGTTTCAGTGAGATCATTGCTATACATAATTTATTAAATGGTATACAAGTCCCAAATACCGGCAAGCATCTTCATAGTTGGAGCGATGGACTTGCAATGCGTGTAGTCCCTTTTGGAATTGCTTCTGCAGGTGATCCTGAATTTGCTGCATACTTAGCAAAAATTGATGGGGAAGTTAGTCATTCCGAAGAGGGAATTTATAGCGGGCAGGCGGTTGCTGCTGCGATATCTGTTGCTATGACAGGAGCTTCACTTGAAAAAATTATTGATGCTGCATTAAATGTTATTCCACAACATTCATGGTCTTATAATTCAATAAAACATGCTGTTCAAATTGGTTCTAAATCAGGTGATGTATGGAGTTCATTAGATAAATTGCACTCTGCAATAGCGTGCTCTTATTATTTCTGGACTGATATTGCACCTGAAGCTGTCGGTCTTGCATTTGGAATTTTAACAGCCGCAAATTTAAATTTTAAGGATTCTGTTCTTGGTGCTGTAAATATTGGTAGAGATACAGATACTATTGCCGCAATTAATGGTGCAATCTGTGGAGCGTATCAAGGATTTAGTATTATCCCTGCACATTGGATAAATCGCATCTCAGTATCAAAAGGAATCTGCATCAATGCAGTAAAAGGAGTAAACATTATATCTGTGGCAGATGAGCTTGCACTGTTAGCAGAATCCTGGAGCAAAAAGAATGGATGAGATAAAACAGCGGGCTAAAAATGCAATGATTGGTTTAGCTATTGGTGATGCGATAAGCTGGACATCGATGTTTCATAGAAGTGTATTGCTTCCTCAATGGACAAGAAGAATCAGAAGGGAAATTGATGTATCTACTGAAACTACAAATGTTATTTTAGTCCCAATGCCATTTTCCTTAAATCAACCGGCTAAATATTTCAATATTGCTCCAACGGATAAAACCGAATGGGCAGCATTCTCAGCAGAGATTTTATTGAACATTAACATTAAATCTTATGAACAGAAAGTTTTCGATGAATGGATGAAACTTGCAAATTACCAGAGTCCAATTCGTGGTGGAGTTAGCACACAAGCAGCAATAAACAATTTTAAAAAAGGATTAAAACCTCCGCAAACAGGAAAACAGAATCCTCACTATTTTGATGATGGTGCAATGGTACGAGCAGTACCGATTGGAATAATCTGCTCTGGTCATCCGGAAGAAGCTGCGCGTTTAGCAGAGATAGATGCTTCAGTAACAAATAGTGAAGATGGAATTTGCGCCGCACAAGCAATTGCAAGTTCAGTCTCATTAATATGTGCTGGTCAAAATATTAAAGAAGCTATATATACTGCCTATCAATATCTACCTGAATCATCCTGGATGAAAAGAGTTGTTGATGAAGCAATGAATTTGGCTGAAAAAAGTGATTCAGTTTTTTCTATTTTACCAGAGTTACAGAATAGAATAGTAAATCGTGAATATAGTTATGGAAATATAGCACCGGAAACATTGGCTCTAACTCTTGTAATTGCAAAACTACATGGTGATGATTTTGAAAAAGCAATTAGCACTTCTGCTTGCTTTGCAAAAAGTGGTGAAACACTACCTGCAATTGTTGGTGCACTTGTAGGAGCAATCCAAAAACAAAGTTTTATTAGTAGTCTCTGGTTAGCTTCAATTGAAAAATTGAAAGGAATCAGTATCCCGAATTTTGCAGGAAAGAATTATTTGAATATTGTCGAAGAACTATCAAATCAAGCAGGACAAAAAAAATAAAATGAAAATATCGTGGTTGGATTTGTCAGATCGAATTAAATATGAATTGCAGCAATGCGAGGAAGAGGGTAATGATGTTTTAGTTTTCCGAAACGAGTGGAATAAAATACAAAATTCTGAATTGGATGAATCTGAAAGAAAAATTATCCTGGAAAATTTATATAAGAAAATAGAGAATTATTCGTTCGTAGTTGAAAATGAACACAATGAACCTTCTGAATGGGATAAGATAATTCAAATCTGTAATCTTAAAGCTGATAGCCTTCCATCATTTGATGCTAAAATTATTGATAATAAAATTCTTGGAGGGTGGCTTGGAAGAAGTGCTGGCTGTTTGCTTGGAAAACCAATTGAAAAAATTCCTCGATCAGGAATCAAGGAATTACTTTCTTCAAATAATACATGGCCAATACACGATTATTTAACAGGAATAGGGATACCAGAACCGCTTCAGCAAAAATATCCTTGGAATAAACACAACGGTAAAGAAAGTTTAAAAGAAAACATCGAATGTATGACTGAAGATGATGATATGAATTATCCAATGATCAATTTATTAGTTTTTGAAAAGTATAGCGAGGAATTTGTTTCTGAAAACATAATGCAAACATGGATGGAAAATCTGCCATTACTATCGACTTTTACTGCAGAAAGAGTAGCTTATACAAATACACTTATGGGTATGGTTCCTCCTGAATCAGCATTGATTAGAAATCCTTATCGTGAGTGGATCGGTGCACAAATCAGAGCAGATTTATGGGGCTGGATATCACCTAGTCAACCGTATCGTGCAGCAGAATTTGCCTGGCGAGATGCACGAATAAGTCACATAAGAAATGGAATATATGGTGAAATGTTTTTTGCATCTGCAATTGCCTTAGCGTTTAGGTACAATGATGTTAGAGAAATAATTATGGGATCTCTTAACATAATACCACCAAAATCAAGATTCGCTGCAGCAATTAATTTTGTTTTATCGCTTCCAATCGAAAATATAAAGTGGGAAGAAACAGTTGATTTGCTTTATAATGAGTTTGGTAAATATCACTGGGTTCATACACTTAACAATACTGCACTTGTTGTTGCAGCATTATTATCAGCAAAAAATGATTTTGAAAATGCAATTTGTAATGTGGTAATGGGCGGTTGGGATACTGACAGTAACGGTGCTACGGTTGGTTCTATAATGGGAACAATGATTGGAGCAAAAAATCTTCCTCATAAATGGATTGATCCTTTACAAAATAGAATACGAAGTAGTTTAAAAGGATTTGATAATTCTTCTCTAATAGAATTAGCAAAAAGAACTTCAGCATTCGCAAAATATAAATCAAAGAATTGAAAGAAAATTATGCTAACAAAAAATGAACTTTTAAAAAACAAATCACTTCTAGAAGACAGAGCAAGAGCTTGTTTAGTTGGGCATGCAATTGGTGATTCATTTGGTGATATAGCTCGCTCACCGGATTACCATTTACAATACGGTATAACCATGGACTTTACTGAAAAACCTGCACCCGGCACTGATGATACTGAGTTCGCATTGCTAACAGCTCAGACATTAATTAAAGCAAGGGGAAATTTATCTGATTCTGATGTATTAGAAAGTTGGAAAACTCATGTGTTGCCGCTATCAGAATTAAAACGCGGTGGTGCCAGTGAGAGAGAAGCTGCAGCTAATATTCGTCGCGGTGTTCTGCCACCATTATCAGGAATATATAATTCACATTATATGAGTGATGGCGCAGCGATGAGAGTAACACCAATAGGAATTGTCTGTGTTGGTGATCCAGAGCTCGCAGCAAAATTAGCTGAGATTGATGCACGAATTAGTCACTCACGTGATGGATTATGGAGTGCACAAGCTGTTGCTGTAGCAGTAGCAGTCGCAATGGCTGGAGCATCAGTAGATGAAATTTGTAAAGCCGCAATTGAAGTTACACCTGAAGATTCATGGATGAGATTTACTTTTAACAGGGCCTTTAAAATTGTTGAGGAACATAAAACTCTTGAAGAAGCCTGGAAACCTTTGCATGATGTATTGTGGACTGAATACAAATCCGTTGCACCTGAAGCTGTTCCATCAGCATTAGCAATATTCAAATTGACAAATGGCGATTTTAAACGAGGAATTATTTACAGTGGAAATTTTGGTCGTGATGCTGATACTATCTCAGCAATTGTGGGTGCTATTAGCGGTGCTATGAATGGAATGGATAGCATTCCACAAACTTGGGTTAATAAAGTGAGATTAACCACAGGCGTTTGTTTACCATTTACGAAAGGAATGGACTTATTTAATGTTGCATCTCAGCTTGCAGATTTGGTTCAATTATTATACTCTGGGAAACAAATAATCTAATAATTAATAAAAATGGCAGAAATAGAACTAAAGAATGTTTGTAAAGTTTATGAAGGCAGCACCAAGGTTGTAACTGATGCAAACTTTACAGTTAATGATAAAGAATTTGTAGTACTTGTGGGTCCTTCAGGATGTGGTAAAACTACAATATTAAGAATGATAGCCGGACTTGAAGAAATTACTTCGGGTGAAATACGAATTGATGGAAAAGCTGTGAACTCCCTTCCTCCAAAGGACCGTGATATTGCAATGGTTTTTCAAAATTATGCATTGTATCCTCATATGAGTGTTTATGAGAATATGGCGTTTGGATTAAAACTGAAAAAAGTTGCAAAGCAGGAAATTGATTTTCGTATAAAAGAAGCTGCTAAAATATTAAGTCTTGAAGACTATCTTGATAGAAAACCAAGAGCATTATCGGGTGGACAAAGACAAAGAGTTGCGGTAGGAAGAGCGATAGTAAGACAACCAAAAGTATTTTTGTTTGATGAACCACTAAGTAATCTTGATGCTAAACTTAGAGTGCAAATGAGAACTGAAATATCTAAACTGCACAAGCAATTGGGTGCGACGATAATATATGTTACTCACGATCAAACTGAGGCGATGACGATGGGCGATAGAATAGTAGTTATGAAGGACGGAGTTATCAATCAGGTTGATACGCCTATGAATTTGTACAATAATCCTGCTAATAAATTTGTTGCCGGATTTATAGGAAGCCCTGCAATGAACTTTATTGATGGGAAGCTTGTTAAAGAAGACGAACTAAAATTTATAAGTAATCATAAGGATTTAATTTTTTCTGTTGATCAAACCATTTCAGCAGGTCTTGATGGAGTGAAACAGAATGAAGTCGCTATAGGGATTCGACCGGAAAACTTTTCATTGGAAAAAAAATCATCCAACACATTCGAAGTTATTGTCACGCTACAAGTAATTGAACATATGGGTAATGAAACATTTGTACATTTCGAAATTGATGGTAATGAATGTATGGCAAGAATAAGACCAAATGAAACACTTAAAGTTGGAGAAAGTATAAATTTATACTTTGATACAGAAGGAATAAATTATTTTCACTCTGGTTCAGGAATAAAGTTAGCTTGAAAGTTTATTTTGTTAAGATTCTATTTTGATTAAATAATATTACTAAGTAATAGCGTATTATTATTCAATCTTAACTAAATATGGAACTTTATCCAAACCTCCCTTCATGATTTAGATGATATTATGCGACTTAGATAGGGCCTTCATTAAGTAATTTCTGATAGATGAAGTTTCTTAATTATAAGATAAATGGCAAATAAATGTCTTTTATCCCCGCCGATCGAAATAAACTTAGGATTTACTTTTGCTGTCATAATTAAATCCTAGAACCTATAAACCAAAATTATTTTTCCCTGATCGCCTGAGTCTTGTTAAACTAAATCTCGATCACAAAATCGAAATCAATATTTTTTCCATATTATTCCACAGTCCAGATAAAAAGTCTTAAATAATAAATATATTCTTAATCAAAGTGCAGCAAACTTGATTTCCATCATTCAATTGTTTTTGAAATCTATTTAAGCTGCTATTTAGTATATTCCTAATCATTATTTTAACAATGCTTTTTACAAAACTGCTTAAACAAGAAAAAGTAATTAGAATATCTAGAAACAGCAATTTCGAAAATGAATTCAATACACAATCATGAACTTAGAGTTTGAAATTTAGTAACAGGTAATTTTCAAATCCCTTAATCTTACAGCTTTTTGTTTTAATTTGAAGTTACATTTTTTATATTATTCACAGAACTAATTCATCTAATCCGGAATGATTAATTATGAAAGTCTATACTGCATTATTTTTAATCTTTGTTTCTTTTGTGCTATTGGCATATTCAGGTTTGTTTAGTCATGAACTGTTAGGCGGTACACAATTAAATGGCAATGGCTGTGTTTGTCATACAACAGAGATTGATACATCAGTAATGGTTTGGATTGAAGGACCTGATACGTTAATAGCTGGTGAAACTGCTTTGTTCAAAATGTTTCTTGCTAAAGGTCCCGCTGAAGCAGGAGGATACAATGTTGCCGGAAGATATGGAATAATGTCTTTGGTGGATTCGTTTTCAGTTTGGGATTACAGATCACCGAATGAATTAACTCAGGCTTTTCCGCTGCTTTTCCCAACTCCTCTGGATACTATTTATTGGGCTTTTGCTTATACTGCACCTGATTCAGTTTTAACCGATACACTCTATTCTTGCGGTTTAAGTATTGTGTATGATTCAATACCTGATGCGCGCGACCGTTGGAATTTTGGGCTTAAATTTCCGATAGCTGTTATTCAAAGTCCAGTTCCTGTTGAGCTTGTATCTTTTTCTGCACAAATAGAAAAAAATATTGTTAGTCTAAAGTGGATTACTTCATCTGAGCTGAATAATTACGGCTATGATATTGAACGGTCTGAGAGTAAAGTTAGTCATAGGAATATCTGGTCATCTGTTGGATTTGTAAAAGGCAGTGGCACAACAACACAATCAAATATTTATTTTTTCAAAGATGATATTTCTAATATTAAAGATCAGGCTGAGATTATTTATTATCGGTTAAAACAAACCGATAATGACGGCTCAGTTAAATATTCAAATGAAGTTATGGTGGAAATTGAACAATTAACTGATTTTTCTTTATCTCAGAATTATCCGAATCCTTTTAATCCTATTACAAAAATTTCATATAGCATCCCGGCTAATTATTATAAAGGATATGGAACAAAAGAAAATTTTCTTATTACTCTTAAGGTTTATGATGTGCTTGGGAAAGAAATCATAACACTTGTTAACGAAGAGAGACCTGTTGGAGATTATGAAGTAATATTTGATGCAGATAATTTACCGAGTGGTATTTATTTTTATCAGATTAAAATTTATTCCGCTAACAGTAAAGCAGCGGATTTTACACAAACAAAGAAAATGGTGTTAATGAGATAATCCAATTTATCTTTTAGTCAGATTAACTAATAAAATTCCTTTGTTTAAAATGAAGCAGAAAAATTAAGGTTATATACCGGAGAATTATCCGGTAACTTTTGTAAATCCAGATAAACATTCCAGCTTATTTCCTGTTCAAGACTCTTGTTGTATTTTGAAACCATTCTGACTGCATTTATAGCGCTTATAATCCGGTTAACAAGCATCGCACCAACAACAAATCTTAGATCATTAAAAGTTTGTTCTGATGAAACCCACATACTTCTGTAAGCTTTTCTATCTTCAGATGAGTTCCATTTCCAGAAAAACTTTTCAGTATTATACATCTGACTAAAATTTCTTTCGAAAGCTTTGTCATTATTGTACTGTTCAATATTTAAATACTCGCCGATTGTTGCGTAATAATCTTCATCCTTTGCATCTGTAGTGATACCTGCATTAGCCTGTGCAAAAGAAATATAACGATCCTTTTGCCAGTTTCCGTACATATTCATTCCAATATAAGTTCCCCAAAGAGCACCTTCAGCAATTGTAAAGTAAACACCGCTATCATAAGACCCGGCATAAAGCTCGCCCATACCAGGCAGCAAAAATGAATAAATAATTGCTAAACCGGTGCTTTTCTTTTTCTTAACTTCATCGTTAAAGACGGGATTTGTTTCAGTATCAGAATTCTGAATCTGATTTATCACATCATTCTTAAGTTCATAAAATGAATTTTGATTTACTTGTGAAGAAATTTGAATAGATAAAATAATGAGAAGAAATAAGATATTTTTCATTTTTTTATTTCAATATTATAATTATGCAATTTAGGAAGCAATTGATTTTTTAATCTCTTTTATCTTTCCTGTAAGAATACCATTGTTAATTTCAGTTCCTATAAAAAAGCAGATAGTGTTTTCAAGTTCAGGGTAAAAACCAGTCTGGACTCTGACATAGTTTGATGAAAATCCTTTGATCGTTTTATCAGAATTACCAGATTCAAATAAGACTTCAAGTTCCTTACCTATCATTGAAGTGTAAAAATAATTTTTCTTTTTGTCGCTTAGTATTCTAAGCATTTTATTCCTTTTCTTTCTTTCAGCTATACTAACTTTAGAATTAATGTTTATAGCTTTTGTATCGGGTCTTGCAGAGTAAGTAAAAACATGAAGATAAGAAACCGGTAACTCAAGTAAAAAGTTGTAAGTTTCCAAAAATTCTTTTTCGGTTTCTCCTGGATAACCAACAATAACATCTACGCCAATACCGCAATCCGGGATTTTCTGTTTCACCTTTTCTATAACATTTTTATAATCTTCAGCCGTATATCTTCTTTGCATTGACCGGAGAATTGAGTTGCTGCCGCTTTGCAAGGGAATATGAAAATGTTTACATACCTTTTCTGATTCAGCAGTTAAGCTGATTATTTCATCAGTCAGAAGATTAGGTTCGATTGAGCTGATTCTTAATCTAAAATCACCTTCGACATTTATTAACGACTTAAGCATTTCATAAAAAGAAGTATTAAAAGATTTTCCGTAATCTCCGACATTTACACCAGTAAGAATTATTTCTTTATAACCCTGTTCCAAAAGTTTTTTAAATTCAGTTACCGCTAAGTCCGGCGGCATACTTCTGCTTTTGCCTCTTGCAAGTGGAATTGTACAAAACGAACATTTATAATCGCAGCCATCCTGAATTTTATAATATGCCCGCGTTCTGCTATCAGCATCAGTTGAAGATGCAAGACCAAATAGATTTAAGTCCTCTTTAGGTGAAACATAAATGCATGAAAGTTCTTTCTTGTCAAAATCCTGAAGTAATGAAAATATCTCAAATTTTTCGTTGCTTCCAAGTACTACATCAACGCCTTCAATTTCGGAAATCTCTTCTGGTCTAAGTTGAGCATAACATCCGGTTACAATTATAAAAGCTTCCGGATTTATCCTAAGCGCTTTTCTAACGAGCTGTCTGCACTCACGTTCAGCAATTTCTGTTACTGCACAGGTATTAAAAAGATAAACATCTGCTTTATCATTAAAATCAACAATTGAAAATCCTTTCTCTAAAAATTGTTTCCCGATTGTTGATGTTTCTGAAAAGTTAAGTTTACAGCCTAAAGTATGTAATGCAACTTTTTGTTTCACTTATTTTTTTTCTTTTAAATATAAAAAGAGCGGGATAATTTCCCGCTCTGAATTCAGAATATTTTGTTAATATTATTCAGTTTCTTCCTTCTTAGGCATCTCAGGTTCAGCAACTTCAAAGATTGGGAATTCAGATGAGTCAATAGTGCCCATTTCAGCATTTTTAATACTCTGAACTGATACTTTATCCAATTTGAAAGTAGTAAGATACTTTTCTATTTCAGCATCATCCTTTTCTTTAAGCGCTGCAATGGCACTAAGAACAATCTTCTTACTTTCCTTATCGAACTCAATTACTTTCAACGGTAAAGTTGAATCAATAGGGAAGTGATTAGCAATATTCTTAATCTTTGATGTTGAAAGTTGGGTTGTCGGAACAAATCCATCAACATTAGACGGAAGTTCTGCAATAATTCCTTTTTCAATTATACGAACAACTTTGCCATCGGTAATTTTTCCAACAGAGTATTCCTTTTCAAAAAGATCCCATGGATTATCCATAATTTGCTTATGTCCAAGAGATATCTTTCTCTGCTCAACATCAACTCCAAGAACTATCACATCAATTCTTTCATTCTTTTTTACAACTTCACCGGGATGGCGTATTTTCTTTGTCCAGGAAAGATCAGAAATATGAACCAATCCATCAACACCCGGCTCAAGTTCAACAAATACTCCAAAGTTAGTAAGGTTTCTTGCAATACCTGAATGTTTTGAGCCGACGGGATATTTAGCCATCAAAGTATCCCATGGATCCGGTTCAAGCTGTTTTATACCGAGTGAGATTTTCTTTTCTTCTTTATCAAGGCTAAGAATAATTGCTTCAACCAATTGACCCATCGCTACAATTTGTGATGGATGTTTTATATGCTGTGTCCAGCTCATTTCAGAATTGTGTATTAAGCCTTCAATACCTTTTTCAATTTCGATGAAAGCACCGTAATCTGTAAGAGAGACAACACGACCGGAAACTTTATCTCCGAGATTATATTTCTCTTCAATTTTTTCCCATGGATGAGGTAATAATTTTTTAAGTGAAAGTGATATTCTCTTTTTCTCTTCATCAAATTCAGTAACAACAACTTTGATTACTTCATCAAGTTTTACTACTTCGTTTGGATGATTGATTCTGCCCCAGCTAAGATCAGTGATATGGATAAGACCATCAACGCCGCCAAGATCAACGAACACACCGAAATCTGTTATTGCTTTTACAACACCTTCAAGAATCTGACCTTTTTCAAGACTATTAAGTACTGCATTTCTTTGATCAGAAATTTCTTCTTCAACAAGAACTTTATGGGATACAACTACATTTTCGGTTGGAACATTTACTTTAACAACTTTAAAGTCCATTGTCTGCCCGACGAATGCATCAAAATCGCGGATAGGTCTGATATCTATTTGTGAACCAGGTAAGAATGCTTCCATTCCCAAAAGGTCAACAACCATTCCGCCTTTAATTCTTTTAACAATTTTACCTTCGATAATTTCGCCGGTATCGTGTGCTCTGAGTACTTTTTCCCAGATTCTTAAGAAGTCAGCTCTTTGTTTGCTAAGAACAAGATTTCCTTCCTGATCTTCAACACTTTCAAGAACAACTTCAATTTCCTGTCCAATTTTAATCTCATTTACATTAGCAAATTCGATTTTCGGAATTGTACCTTCAGATTTAAATCCAACATCAACAATAACATTATCGCCTTGAATTCGTACAACTTTTCCCTTTATCAGTTCGCCTTCTTTAACATCTCTGAAAGAATCTGAATAAAGTTTGGCAAGAGCTAAAAATTCTTC
>JAANMT010001855.1_pt1 | contig 19326 bp, 18 predicted proteins | sample 7279711 | NCBI WGS metagenome assembly JAANMT01 (sample SAMN14094538, study PRJNA606508) | bioreactor metagenome | isolation source: A lab-scale SPAN reactor treating ammonium-rich wastewater day 1 | place: Ireland: Galway | collected 2017-01-16 | reverse complement strand
GGTGGTCTATCTGCCGATCCCCAAGGCGGCGAATACCTCGATCCGCACCGCCTTCAAGCCCTGTTTCGACCTCGAAGGCGCGGCGATCCGCAACATCCACCGCGATCCGCGGGTTGTGCTGACGTGCCCACCACGCCCGGCGGCCCGCTGGGCGTGCTCGACTTTCAGGATGCGGTCTACGGCCCCATCACCTACGACATCGCCAGCCTGCTGCGTGACGCCTTCATCAGCTGGGACGAAAACTTCGTCATCGACATTACCGTGCGTTACTGGGAAAAGGCGCGCAAGGCCGGCCTGGTGGGCGCCAGCAGCGCCAGCGGCTGGGGCGCGGACTTTGGCGAGTTCTACCGCAGCGTCGAATGGATGGGCCTGCAGCGCCACCTGAAGGTGGCCGGCATCTTTGCCCGCCTGACACTGCGCGACGGCAAGCCCAGGTACCTGCAGGACACGCCGCGCTTTCTGCACTACATCCGCACCACCACCGACCGCTACCGCGAGCTGGGACCGCTGCGCAAGCTCATCGACCAGATCGAGGGCACCGAAGTCGCCATGGGCTATGCCTTTGGGCGTGTGTGAACACACACAAAATCTTTAAGCAGAATTGGCCTCCAGCGCTTACCCTATAAGCGCTAGCAGCTATTGATATAGGACTGAATGCCGCGCTTTCACTGCCCCGCTGACCTGGCTCCCGGCCTGGAGATCGAACTGCCCCCCGGTGCCGCGCGCCATGTGCAGGTGCTGCGCATGCAGCCGGGCGAAGCCATCACGCTGTTCCACGGCGGTGCAGATGGCCCCGGCGGCGAGTTCGACGCCGCCATCACCCACATGGGCCGCAGCACGGTGCGCGTGCTGGTCGGGGCCCACCACGCCGTCGAGCGCGAGGCGCCACGCGCCGTGCACCTGCTGGCCGGCATCACCGCCAACGAACGCATGGACTGGCTGGTGGAAAAAGCCACCGAACTGGGCGTGGCGAGCATCACGCCGCTGCTGGCCGAGCGCAGCGTGCTCAAGTTGAAGGGCGAGCGCGCCGACAAGAAGCTCGCCCACTGGCAGGCCGTGGCCGTGGCCGCCTGCGAGCAGTGCGGGCGCAACCGCGTGCCACTGATCCACCCGGCCACCAGCCTGGCAGACTGGCTGCGCCTGCCGCCCCACGACAGCACGCGCCTGCTGCTGTCGCTGCGCCCGGGCACCCGGCCGCTGCGCGCGGCAGCACCCGGCGGCGGCGCGCTGACCTTTCTCTCCGGCCCCGAGGGCGGCCTGAGCACTGCCGAGGAAGAACTGGCGCTGGCGCACGGCTTCGCGCCCGTGACCCTCGGCATGCGCGTGCTGCGCGCTGAAACCGCGCCATTGGCCGCACTGGCCGCACTCACGCTGGGATAGAGGGGCTACATGCCGTAGTCGCGCTCCACGCGGGCGATGCGCGTCTTGAATCCCGCGTACCACTTCTCGTGGCCCAGGCGCTGGGCCTGCAGATGCTCGGCATTCGCCTTCCAGGCGGCGATGGATTCCAGATCGGCCCAGTACGACACCGTGATGCCCAGGCCGTCGCGCACCGACTCCACGCCCAGAAAACCCGGCTGCTGCGCCGCAAGTTCCACCATGCGCTCGGCCATCGCGCCATAGCCCTGGTCGCCCTCGGTGCGCAGGTTGGTGAAGATCACCGCGTAATAAGGCGGCGCGGGGGTGTTGGCAAATTCCATTTCAGCGTCCCATCGGCATGGGCTTGATGGCGCCACAGTTCTCCGACAGCCATTTGCCGGACTGCGCCATGTCGATCTGCTCGGGCTTGCCCTGGTTCTGGGTCTTGAAGCGGAACTGGCCGGTGTAGGCCGTGGGCCCCTGCATGGTGATCGTGCCCTCGCCACTCGATGGCGGCTGGCCCTGGCCGCCCTTGCAGCTGAAGGCCACTTTCATGGTGCTGGCGTCCACACGCTGCACCTTCTGCGTGCAGCCTTCCTGCTGCGGAATGTTGTCCAGGTCCGCCTGCTCCTTCGTGATGCAGACCTTCACGGTCTGGCCCTTGGGCCCCATGCCCACGCCCTGCTGGGCCATCATCTGTTCCATCTGCTTGCGCTGTTCGGGCGGCATGCTGGCCAGGGACTTCTGCATCTCGGCCATGGCGGCCTCCATCTGGCCGCTCTGGCTCTTCATGTTGACGCTGTGCTCCCATAGGCCCGGGCGCATTTTCTGCTGGGCACTGGCGCCCCCCGCCATGCCGGCCAGCAGGGCCAGTGCAGCGGTGGAGACGATCAAACGCGAAATCTGCATGGTGTTGCCTTTCCTGTAAGCCGAGCCCCGTACCGGGCATGGGGGGCGACCGGACAGCGCCACTGTACCCAATGGCAGCGCCCGAAGGAACACTATCCGCCGTGCAGCGACCGGCGGTACTGCATGGCCTCGGCGACATGCGCCACCTGGGTGTGCTGCGCGCCCGCCAGATCGGCGATGGTGCGTGCCACCTTCAGGGCACGGTGGGTGGCACGGGCCGACCAGCCCAGCCGCGCGGCAGCCGTCTGCAAGAACTGTGCGGCCGCCGGTTCGAGCAGCACATGGGCGTCGATGGCCTGGCCCTGCAGGGCCTGATTGGGCTGGCCCTGGCGCTCCGTGGCCCGCTGGCGGGCCTGCGCCACACGCGCCCGGATGGCGGCGGTGCACTCGCCCGCTGGCGCGCTCAGCAGTTCCTGCGGCGCCAGGGCGGGCACCTCGACATGCAGGTCGATGCGGTCGAGCAGCGGGCCGCTGAGTTTGGCCTGGTAGCGCGCCACCTGGTCGGGCGTGCAGCGGCAGGCGCGCTGGGGGGCACCCCGGTAGCCGCAGGGGCAGGGGTTCATGGCGGCAATCATCTGGAAGCGTGCCGGAAACTCGGCGCGCTGGGCCGCGCGGGCAATGGTGATGTGGCCCGTCTCCAGCGGCTCGCGCAGGGCCTCCAAAGCAGCGCGGGGGAACTCGGGCAATTCGTCCAGAAACAGGACGCCGTGGTGCGCCAGCGAGATTTCGCCCGGGCGTGGTGGCGAGCCCCCGCCCACCAGCGCCACCGCACTCGCCGTGTGGTGCGGGCTGCAGGTGGGGCGCACGGCCCAGCGCTCCAGCGCAAAACGCCCCGCCAGACTGGCGACGGCGGCGCTTTCCAGGGCCTCGTCCACCGTCATGTCGGGCAGCACCCCGGCAAAGCGCTGCGCCAGCATCGACTTGCCCGAACCCGGCGGCCCCATCAAGAGCAGGCTGTGCCCCCCGGCGGCGGCGATCTCCAGCGCGCGTTTGGCGGCGGCCTGGCCCTTCACGTCGGCCAGGTCGGCATGCACGCTGCCCGGTTGCAAGGGAGTGGCCTGCATGCGCGCCCAGCCCCCATCGTCCGCCACGGGGGCCTGGCCATCCGCAGCCGTGCCGGGTGGCAGAAACTGCTGCACCACGTCCAACAAATGCCGTGCACGCCAGACCTGGGCATCGGGCACCAGCGCGGCCTCTTCGGCGCTGCCCGGCGGCAGCACCAGGCGCACGCCCTGGGGCAGCGCGCGCAGCGCCAGGCTGGTGGCCAGCGCGCCGCGCACCGGGCGCAGTTCGCCCGAGAGCGACAGCTCCCCCGCAAATTCAAACCCGGTCAGGCGGGCCGCATCGATCTGGCCGCTGGCCGCCAGGATGCCCAGCGCGATCGGCAGATCGAACCGCCCCGAGTCCTTGGGCAGGTCGGCCGGGGCCAGGTTGACGGTGATGCGCTTGTTGTGCGGAAACTCCAGCCCCGCGTTCTGCAGCGCCGAGCGCACGCGCTCGCGTGCCTCTTTCACCTCCACGTCGGCCAGGCCCACCAGCGTAAAGCTGGGCAAGCCGTTGGCCAGGTGCACTTCAACGGTGACCGGGGGCGCCTGCAACCCCAGCAGGGCGCGGCTTTGCACCAAAGCAAGACTCATGAGCGTGTTTCTCCCCAGACAAGTGCGGTGTGCGGGCTGCGCCAGCCCGGGCCCGGGGGCGCGCACCAGTCCGGTGCATTGCAAGACCCCCCACGCCCCGTGAAATGTAGCGGCGAATGGCCCGCTGGCCCTTGCGCTGGTGCATTGAACATGCGTGGCACGGTCCGTGCTTAGAGGGTGCATCCCTTGTTTTTTTCTGACTGGAGGAACCATGAACCACGTATCTCTCAAAGCCCTGGGCGTCGCCCTGGCGGCAGCCATGCCCCTGATGGCCAGCGCCCAGCTGAGCGGCAACCTGAGCCTGACCTCGAACTACAAGTACCGCGGCCAGGACCAGGACGTCAGCAAGGTGAAGGCGTTCAAGCCTGCCGTGCAGGGCGGCCTGGACTATGCCTTTGGCGAATCCGGCTGGTACGTGGGCAACTGGAACTCCAGTGTGGACTGGCTGCCCGGCAACTCGATCGAGATGGACCTGTACGGCGGCTACAAATTCAAGGCCGGCGAATTCGACCTGGACCTGGGCGCGCTGACCTACCTCTACCCCGGCAACACCACGGGCAACACGACCGAGCTGTATGCGGCCGGCACCTGGGGGCCGCTGACGGCGAAGTACTCGCACACCGTCTCCAAGGACTATTTCGGCTGGGCCGGTGCCAAGGCAGGCTCGGGCCGCAAGGGCACGAACACGGGCTACCTGGCGTTCTCGTTCGCGCAGGAAGTGGCGCCCTCGGTCACGCTCAAGGCTTCGGTGGGCTTCACGCGCTTTGCCAGCGACATCAAGGACACGGGCGTGCCCAACTACATGGATTACAGCCTCGGCGCGGCCTACGACTTTGGCGGCGGTCTCTCGCTGGGCGCTGCCGTGGTGGGTGCCAACAAGAAGGCCTATTTCGGCCCGGCCAACAAGTCGCGCCTGCTCGTCACGCTGACCAAAACCCTTTAAACCGCAGCGGGCGCCCCGGCGCCCCATCAGGAGGTACTGAAAATGAAAATGGTGACTGCCATCATCAAGCCGTTCAAGCTCGACGAAGTGCGCGAGGCCCTCTCCGACATCGGGGTGCAGGGCATCACGGTGACCGAAGTGAAGGGCTTTGGCCGCCAGAAGGGCCATACCGAGCTCTACCGCGGCGCAGAGTACGTGGTGGACTTCCTGCCCAAGGTGAAGATCGAGGCCGCCGTCGCTGACGACCTGGTGGACCGCGTCATCGAGGCCATCGAAGGCGCCGCACGCACCGGCAAGATCGGCGACGGAAAGATTTTCGTCTCCGCCCTCGAACAGGTGGTGCGCATCCGGACCGGCGAGACCGGCCAGGACGCCCTGTAAGCCACCCCTTCCACAGAACGCGAGAAACTGCCATGAAAAAACTGCTTGCCTCCCTCCTGCTGGGGCTGGGTCTGCTGGCCACCGGCCCGCTCGCCCTGGCCCAGGCACCGGCTGCCACCGAACCCGCCGCCGTGACGGCCCCGGCCGAACCCGCCGCTGCCGCAGCCACAGATGCCGCTGCTGCACCGGCCCCCGAAGCCGCCGCCACGGCGGCCCCTGCGGCCGAAACCCCCGCGCCCAAGCTCGACTCGGGCGACACCGCGTGGATGCTCACCTCCACCCTGCTGGTCATCCTGATGACCATTCCCGGCCTGGCCCTGTTCTACGGCGGCCTGGCTCGCTCGAAGAACATGCTGTCCGTGCTGGTGCAGGTGTTCGTGATCTTCTCGCTCATCTCGGTGCTGTGGTCGCTCTACGGCTACAGCCTGACCTTTGCGGGCGAGGGCAAGTTCTTCGGCGGTCTGGACAAGCTGTTCCTCAAGGGCATCACCCCCAGCACGCTCTCGGGCCTGCTGCCCACCATTCCGGAATATGTGTTTGTCGCCTTCCAGGCCACCTTCGCCGCCATCACCGTGGCGCTGATCGTGGGCTCGTTCGCCGAACGCATCAAGTTCTCGGCCGTGCTGATCTTCTCCGTGCTGTGGTTCACCTTCAGCTACATCCCCATGGCCCACATGGTGTGGGGCGGTGGCCTGCTGGCCGCAGATGGCGCACTCGACTTTGCCGGTGGCACCGTGGTGCACATCAACGCCGGTATCGCCGCGCTGGTGGGTGCCTACCTGGTGGGCAAGCGCATCGGCTACGGCAAAGAGGCGCTGACCCCGCACAGCCTGACGCTGACCATGGTGGGCGCCTCGCTGCTGTGGGTGGGCTGGTTCGGCTTCAACGCCGGTTCGGCCGGCGCCGCCAACGGCGTGGCCGGTCTGGCCTTCATCAACACCGTGCTGGCCACGGCGGCCGCCACCCTGTCGTGGCTGGCGGGTGAATCGCTGCACAAGGGCAAGGCGTCCATGCTGGGCGCCGCATCGGGTGCCGTCGCCGGCCTCGTGGCGATCACCCCGGCTGCGGGTTTCGTGGGCCCCATGGGCTCCATCGTGATGGGCCTGGTGGCCGGCGTCGTCTGCCTCTGGGGCGTGGGTGGCCTCAAGCGCATGCTGGGTGCCGACGATGCGTTCGACGTATTCGGCGTGCATGGCGTGGGCGGCATCGTCGGTGCCATCCTGACCGGCGTGTTTGCCTCGCAAAGCTTGGGCGGCACGGGCGGCCTGGCCCCCGACACCTTCGCCATGGGCACCCAGGTGTGGGTCCAGACCAAGAGCGTGTTGATCACGATGGTGTGGTCCGGCGTGGTGGCCCTCGTGGCCTACAAGGTGGCCGATGTGCTTGTGGGCCTGCGTGTGAGCGAAGAAGCCGAGCGCGAAGGCCTGGACATCACCTCGCACGGCGAAACCGCCTACAGCCGCTGACCTCCCTGCGTCTGCCGTGGTGTCTGGTGGCGCCACGGCAGGAGCCCGTTCTTTTTGAATCGCTCCATGGTACTTTCAGCCCGCCCGCAAGGCGGGCTTTTTTTCGCCCTGATGTTTTGAACAAAATTGGCCTCTATCGCTTATTCAATAAGCGTTGACAGCTATCAAATCAAGAGTGTTGCAAGCGCTTGCGCGCTCCCCGCCCGGCGCCCTGCCGGAATTCGCTCACACGGCCCGTGCAGAAAATTCACGCCGCCGCACGCTGCAGCGCCATGCGCTGGAAGGCCCCAACGCGTACCATGCAAGGCTATGGAAAGCGCCCTTCACACCCTGACCGAACAGGTGCGCGCCGCGGCGGCGCACCCCCGCCCGCTGCGCATCCGTGGCGGTGGCAGCAAAGACTTTCATGGCACCGTGCCGCAAGGGGATCTGCTCGATACCCGCGCGTACCACGGCATCGTCAGCTACGAACCCAGCGAACTGGTGGTGACCGCACGCGCCGGTACGCCACTGGCCACGCTGGAGGCCCTTTTGGCCGAAAACCAGCAGTGCCTGCCCTTCGAGCCGCCGCATTTCGGCCCGGGCAGCACCGTGGGCGGCATGGTGGCGGCAGGCCTGTCGGGCCCGGCCCGCGCCAGCGTGGGCGCCGTGCGCGACTATGTGCTGGGCCTCAAGCTCCTCAACGGCCGGGCCGAGCACCTGGCGTTTGGCGGGCAGGTGATGAAGAACGTGGCCGGGTACGACGTTTCCCGCCTCATGGCGGGCGCCTGGGGCACCTTGGGCGTGATCACCGAAGTCAGCCTCAAGGTGCTGCCCGTGGCCCCGGCCGAGGCCACGCTGCGCTTTGAATGCGATCAGGCCGAGGCCCTGCGCCGGCTGCACGCCTGGGGCGGCCAGCCGCTGCCGCTCAACGCCAGTTGCTGGGTGCACGATGCGGGCGTGGACACGCTCTATGTGCGCCTGCGCGGCGCCGTGGCCGCCGTCGAAGCCGCCTGCCGCAGCATGGGTGGCGAGCGCCAGGACCCCGCCACCGTGGCCGCCGACTGGGCGGCCTGCCGCAACCAGACACTGCCCTGGTTCGCCGCAGGCGCGGCGCAGGGCCTGGACCTGTGGCGTCTGTCGCTGCCCGCCACCACACCGGTGCTGACCCTGCCAGGCGGTGTGGCGCCGCCGCTGGTCGAGTGGCACGGTGCGCTGCGCTGGGTGCAGGCCGCCCCCGGCCACGCCCAGGCGCTGCACGACCTGGCCCGCCAGGCGGGCGGGAGCGCTTCGCTTTTCAGAGCGCATAGCGCAGACACAGCAAGCGCTGCAACCCGTTTTGACTCCATCTCTCCCGCACTGCGCGCCATCCACGAGCGGCTGCGCCAGAGCTTCGACCCCGCCGGCATCTTCAACCCCGGCCGCATGACCGTCTGAAATGCGCCGCTTCCGCCATCTCACCGGCCAGCACCGCACGGTGGCCAGCAACCGCTTGCTGGGCCTGCTGCTGGCCTTCAACGCGGGTGCGGTGAATGCCGGCGGCTTTCTGGTGGTCAAGCTCTATACCTCGCACATGACGGGTTTTGTCTCCATGCTGGCGGACAACCTCATCCTGGGCAACATGGTGCTGGTGCTCAGCGCCGTGGGGGCGTTGCTGGCCTTCATCAGCGGCGCTGCCCTCACCGCCATTCTGGTCAACTGGGCGCTGCAGCACCGGCTGCACAGCACCTACGCGCTGCCGCTGCTCATCGTCGCGCTGCTGATGCTGGTGTTCGGGCTGGTGGGTGCGGTCACGCTGAACTGGCGCACGCCGTTTGCCGTGCCGGTCACCGTGCTGCTGCTGTCCTTCATCATGGGGCTGCAGAACGCCACGGTGACCAAGATGTCCTCGTCGCAGATCCGCACCACGCACATGACCGGCGTGGTCACCGACCTGGGAATCGAGCTGGGCAAGATGCTTTACTGGAACCGCAGCGGCCGCCCGCCCGAGCAGCAGGTGCGCGCCAACCACCAGCGCCTGCGCCTGTTCGCCGGGCTGCTGGGCATGTTCCTGGTCGGGGGCATTGCCGGCGCGGCCGGGTTCAAGTACGTGGGCTTCGTGTTTGTCGTGCCACTGGCGCTGGTGCTGTTTGCGCTGGCACTGCCCCCGCTGTGGATCGACCGCGCCCGGCTGCGCGCACCCGGCCGCCGCCGCCCCGAGGCCGACACCCGCCAGCCCCCGCCACCGGCGCGGCCGTCGCCCCCCTGACCTTTCGCAGCTTTTTCCCGGACGCCCCATGCAAACCCAACTGGCCCCCGAATTCCAAGGCACGCCCGAAGGCATCGAAGCCGAAGCCATCCTGCGCAAATGCGTGCACTGCGGCTTCTGCACCGCCACCTGCCCCACCTACCAGTTGCTGGGCGACGAGCTGGACGGTCCGCGCGGCCGCATCTATCTCATCAAGCAGGTGCTGGAAGGCGCGCAGCCCACGCGCAGCACGCAATTGCACCTGGACCGGTGCCTGACCTGCCGCAACTGCGAGAGCACCTGCCCCAGCGGCGTGCAGTACGGCCACCTGGTGGACATCGGCCGCAAGATCGTGGACGAGAAGGTGCCCCGCCCCGTTGGCGAGCGCGCGGTGCGCTGGGCGCTGAAGGAAGGCCTGCCCTCGCCCCTGTTCGCCCCGGCCATGAAGATGGGCCAGGCCGTGCGCGGCCTCTTGCCCGCCAGCCTGCGCGCCAAGGTGCCCGCGCCCGAGGCGCCGGGCGCATTGCCCACCCGCACACATGCGCGCAAGGTGCTGCTGCTCGAGGGCTGCGTGCAGCCCGCGATGATGCCGGGCATCCACACCGCCACCGTGCGCGTGCTCGACGCGGCGGGCATCCAGACCGTGGTGGCGCCCGAGGCGGGCTGCTGCGGCGCGGTGAAGTTCCACCTGAACGACCAGGACGGCGGCCTGGCACAGATGCGCGCCAATATCGACGCCTGGTGGCCCTGGGTGGAGAAGGGCGCGGTCGAGGCCATCGTCATGAACGCCTCGGGCTGCGGCGTCACCGTCAAGGAATACGGCCACCTGCTGCGCCACGACCCTGCATACGCCGAGAAGGCCGCACGCGTGAGCCATCTCACACGCGACCTCTCCGAGCTGCTGCCCGACATCGTGCCCCAGCTCCAGGACAAGCTGCGCGCCGTGCCCCAGGGCGTGGTGGCCTTCCACCCGCCCTGCACGCTGCAGCACGGCCAGCAACTGCGTGGCGGCGTGGAGCAGCACCTGCGAGCGCTCGGCTTCGACGTGCGGCTGATCGCCAACGAATCGCACCTGTGCTGCGGCTCGGCCGGCACCTATTCGGTGCTGCAGGCCGAACTGTCGGGCCAGCTGCGCGACCGCAAGCTCGGGCACCTGGGCGCCCTGCAACCTGTGGTCATCACCTCGGCCAACATCGGCTGCATCACGCACCTGCAAAGCGGCACCGACACCCCCGTGCGCCACTGGGTGCAGGTGCTCGACGCGGCGCTGGCGGGGTAAGGCGCACAAGACTGGCATGATTGAGGGTTTTGTTGCCCCTACTCGCTACGCCCATGACCGACTCCGTGCCCCACCCTGAACAGACCACAGCGCCCGCCGCCCCGGAGGCTGCGGCACCCGCTGCGGCGGCGGCCGTCGCCCCCCTTGCGCCCGGCGAGAGCGGCGCAGAGGCAGGCAGCACCCCGCGCCCCGAAGGCGCCTCGCGCCGGGGTGGGCGCAACCAGCGGGGCCGCAAACCTGCGGGCCAGAAGGCGGCCGCGCCCGAGGGCGATGCGCCCGCTGCGGCCACCCCGCGCCGCGCGCCACGTGCCATTCCGCCCGCACTGGAGCAACTGGCCGCGTTGTATCCGCAGCTCTTTGGTGCGCAGTTCCTGCCGCTCAAGCGCGGCATCTTTCAGGACCTGATGGCCGCCCACCCCGAGCAGTTTGAACGCGAAGCGCTCAAGCAGGCGCTGGGCATCCACACCCGCTCCACGCGCTACCTGCAATGCGTGGCTGCCGGCCAGCCGCGCCACGACCTGCAGGGCCAGCCGGTCGAAGACATGGCACCCGAGCATGTGCACCAGGCGCTGCTGGAGGTCTACCGCCGCCGCCAGGGGCGCGGCCCGGACGACCTTTTACCGAAGCTGCGTGCACGCATTGTTCGCAACATCGAAGCCAGCGGCCTGACGCGCGAGGACTACGCCGAGCGCGTGCGCACCCGCGACGAGGCCGCCAATGCCCTGCTCGACGAAGCCCTGGCCGAACTGGCCGCCAAGCAGGCCCGCGAGGAAGCCCTGTTGCGTGCCTTCGAGGCTAGTGGCAAGAGCCTGGCCGAGTTTGCCGACATGTACGGCATGGACCCGCGCACGGTGGACCGCAGCCTGCACAGCGCGCGCCAGCGTGCAGCCGCACCGGCAGCGCCCGCAGCCGAAGCCTGAGCGCCCGCCCCGGCGCGACAGCTATTTTTTTGATATCTGCCTGCGCTTAATGCATAAGCCTTCGAGCCATTTTTTGCGGTAACAATTTAGAGCCAGCCCGCCTTGCGGAAGCGCCAGTACAGCACAGCCCCGGCGCTGAAGATCACAGCCAGCGCCATCGGGTAGCCAAAGGCCCACTTGAGTTCGGGCATGTGCTCGAAGTTCATGCCCCAGATGCCTGCCAGCGCCGTGGACACGGCAAAAATCGCCGCCCAGGCCGCCAGGCGCTTGGTGGTTTCAGACTCTTCGATGGTCACCATCGACAGGTTGACCTGAATGGCCGTGCCAATGGTGTCTCGCATGGTGTCGATGGAGTTGTTGATGCGCGCCAGATGGTCGTGCACGTCGCGGAAATACTCCTGCACACCGGTGCAGACTTCGGGCACGCGCCCGCCATGGAGTTTGCCCGCCACTTCCAGCAGCGGGCCCACCGCGTGGCGCAGCACGGTGGTGCGGCGCTTGAGGTCGTACAAGCGCTCGATGTTGCCGCGTGAAGCACCGCGATCAAAAATCTGCTCCTCGATGCCTTCAAGCTCCAGCTCGAACGCGTCGATCAGCGGAAAGTAGCGGTCCACCACCGCGTCCATCAGCGCATAGAACACAAAGCCCGCGCCCAGGCGCAGCAGCAAGGGCTCACGCTCGCAGCGCTGGCGCACCCCCAGAAAGCCCAGCTGGCTGCGTGTGCGCACCGACAGCACGAAGTTGTGCCCGACAAACACCGCCAGCTCGCCGACCTGCAGGTCACCGCCCGTGGGTTCGACCAGATGCATCACCACGAACAGCGTGTCGCCGTATTCCTCGATCTTGGGGCGCTGCAGGCCCTTGCGCGCATCTTCCACGGCCAGGTCGTGCAGGCCGAACTCTTCCTGCATCTGCAGCAGTTCATCCTCGGCCGGGTCCTGCAACGCCACCCAGACAAAGGCATCGGGGCGCGCCAGCCAGTCGCTGATGGACTCCACATCGATATGGGCCAGCTTGCGCCCGTTTTCGTAGGCAACACAGTTGATGATCATGGAAGGGTCCGGGCGCAGAGAAATAAGTCGATAGCCGGGGCCATCGTACCCCGAGCACCCGGATGCACGGGCCTGGCAGCGCACGCGCAGAAAGCGCCCGTGTCCTATCATGGTCGGTTTTCTCTTCGAGCCTGCCCGTGACCCGACCTATTGATGATGACGCTCGCCTGTCCACTGACGGCACCTATCTCGCCCGCGCCCTGCGCGAGCAGCGCATCAGCATCCGCGGGGCGCGCACGCACAACCTCAAGAACATCGACCTGGACATTCCGCGCAACCAGCTCGTGGTGATTACCGGGCTGTCGGGCTCGGGCAAGTCGAGTCTGGCGTTCGACACGCTGTATGCCGAGGGCCAGCGCCGCTATGTGGAGAGCCTGTCGGCCTATGCGCGCCAGTTTCTGGGGCGGCTGGACAAGCCTGATGTCGATCTGATCGAAGGACTCTCGCCCGCCATCAGCATCGAGCAGAAGGCCACCAGCCACAACCCGCGCTCCACCGTGGGCACGGTGACAGAGATCCATGACTACCTGCGTCTTTTGTACGCCCGTGCGGGCACCCCGTTCTGCCCCGACCACGGTCTTCCGCTGGCGGCGCAGACGGTGAGCCAGATGGTGGACGCCGTGCTGGCCCTGCCCGAAGAAACCCGGCTGATGGTGCTGGCGCCCGTGGCGCGCGAGAAGAAGGGCGAGTTCACCGAGTTGTTTGCGCAGATGCAGGCGCTGGGCTACATCCGCTTTCGGGTGGACGGCGCCATCTACGAATACGAAAGCCTGCCCGCGCTCAAGAAAACCGAGAAGCACAACATCGACGTGGTGATCGACCGGGTGAAGGTGCGGCCAGACCTGCAGCAGCGTCTGGCCGAGAGCATCGAAGCCGCCCTGCGCGTGGGCGGCAGCGAGGGCAACGGCCGCGTGCTGGCGCTGGAGATGGACACGGGCCACGAGCACCTGTTCAGCGCCAAGTTTGCCTGCCCGGTGTGCAGCTATTCACTGGCCGAGCTGGAGCCGCGCCTGTTCTCGTTCAATTCGCCCATGGGCGCCTGCCCGGCGTGCGACGGCATTGGCCAGCGCGAGGTGTTCGACCCGGCGCGCGTGGTGGCCTTTCCGTCGTTGAGCCTGGCCAGCGGCGCCATCAAGGGCTGGGACCGGCGCAACGGCTACTACTTTGCGATGCTCGAGAGCCTGGCGCGGCACTATGCGTTCGATATCGAGGCACCGTTCGAATCTCTGCCCGCGCCGGTGCAGCACGCCATCCTGCACGGATCGGGCGAAGAAGAAATCGCCTTCAGCTACATCATGGACAGCGGCGCCTCTAAGGGCAAGGTGCACACCAAGAAGCATGCGTTCGAGGGCATCCTGCCCAACATGGCGCGCCGCTACCGCGAAACCGATTCGGTGGTGGTGCGCGAAGACCTGGCCCGCTACCGCAGCACCCAGCCCTGCCCCGAATGCCACGGCGTGCGCCTGCGCCGCGAGGCACGCCACGTGAGGCTGGGCGAGGGCGCCCAGGCCCGCGCCATCTTCGAGGTGAGCCACGCCACGCTGAGCGACGCCCATGCCTGGTTCCAGGCCTTGCAGCTGACCGGCGCCAAGGCCGAGATCGCCGACAAGGTGGTGCGCGAAATCGCCACGCGCCTGCAGTTTCTGAACGACGTCGGCCTGAGCTACCTGAGCCTGGACCGCAGCGCCGAGACGCTCAGCGGTGGCGAGGCACAGCGCATTCGCCTCGCATCACAAATTGGCTCGGGCCTCACGGGCGTGATGTACGTGCTCGACGAGCCCAGCATCGGCCTGCACCAGCGCGACAACGACCGGCTCATCGCCACGCTGCAGCACCTGCGCGACATCGGCAACAGCGTGATCGTGGTCGAGCACGACGAGGACATGATGCGCGCCGCCGACCAGATCATCGACATGGGCCCCGGCGCTGGCGTGCACGGCGGGCGCGTGATGGCGCAGGGCACGTACGACGCGGTGCGCGCCACGGCGCAGTCCCTCACGGGCCAATACCTCTCGGGCACACGCTCGATTGCCGTACCCCGGCGCCGCACTCCCTGGCTGCCGGTACTGGAACAGGCCGCGCCGGTGGTGGAGGCGAAGGCCAAGTCGCGCTTTCCACAGACCGAGGCCAGCAAGCGCCGCGCCGAGCGCATGGCCGAGCACCACGCGCGCCAGGGCGCCGTACAGGCCCTGCGCGTGGCGGGCGCCACGGGCAACAACCTGAAGAACGTGACGGTGGACTTTCCCGTGGGCCTGCTCACCTGCGTGACGGGCGTTTCGGGCTCGGGCAAGAGCACGCTGGTCAACGACACGCTGTACGCCGCCGTGGCGCGCCAGCTGTACCGCGCACACGACGAGCCCGCCGCGCACGAAGAGATCGTGGGCATCGAGTACTTCGACAAGGTCATCAACGTGGACCAGAGCCCCATTGGCCGCACGCCGCGCAGCAACCCGGCCACCTACACCGGCCTGTTCACGCCCATTCGCGAACTGATGGCCGAGGTGAACACCGCCAAGGAACGCGGCTACGGCCCGGGGCGCTTCAGCTTCAACGTGGCCGGTGGCCGCTGCGAGGCTTGCCAGGGCGACGGCGTGGTGAAGGTGGAGATGCACTTCCTGCCCGACGTGTATGTGCCCTGCGACATCTGCCACGGCCAGCGCTACAACCGCGAAACGCTGGAAGTGCTGTGGAAGGGCAAGAACATCGCGCAGATTCTGGAGCTGACGGTGGAGGACGCCGCCGCTTTCTTCAAGGACGTGCCGACCATCGCGCGCAAGCTGCAGACGCTGCTGGATGTGGGGCTGTCCTACATCCGCCTGGGCCAGAGCGCGACCACGCTCTCGGGCGGCGAGGCGCAGCGCGTCAAGCTCGCGCAGGAGCTATCGAAGCGCGACACCGGTCGCACGCTCTACATCCTCGACGAGCCCACCACCGGTCTGCACTTCGCCGACATTGATCTGCTTTTGAAAGTGCTGCACCAGCTGCGCGACGCAGGCAACACCATCGTGGTGATCGAGCACAACCTCGACGTCATCAAGACCGCCGACTGGCTCATCGACATGGGCCCCGAAGGCGGCGCGGGTGGCGGCACCGTGGTGGCGCAGGGCACGCCGGAGCAGGTGGCGGCGCAGGAGGCCAGCTTTACGGGGCGCTACCTGCAGCGGTATCTGTAGCCCCTGCGGCCTTTGGCACACCGCTGCGGGCGCGCTGGCGATGGATCCACGGCGTCTGGACACCGGAGGAGGGCGGTGGCAGATCGCTGTCGCGCCGCGCCAGGTACCACAGGAGCCAGTCCGGCTGATCCGCCATGTCGATGTGCGTGCGACCTCCGCCAAAAAACTGCGAGGGTGAAGCTCCGTAGCACTGCGTCCAGACCTTCGAGAAATGGGCCGAATCCACAAACCCGGCGGCCTGTGCAATCTGGGTCAGCGCCAGGCCGCTGCCCATGAAGCTGGCCGCCGCACGGATCTTGATCGACAGCACGTAGCGCCGCAGGGGCAGACCCAAACCCTGGCCGAACAGCCGCGAGGCGTGGTGAGGCGACAGGTCCATCGGCCGCACCAGCTGTTCCAGCTCCGCACCCGGGTTCTCGTCCAGCAGGCACATCAGCTGGCGCACGCGCGCGTCCAGGGGCGCAGGCGCGGGAAAGGGCTGCGCAAGGGCATCAATGGCCTGGCGGGCCCTGCTGTCCAGCTCCCGCCCTTGCAGGCGGCCTGCCGCGAAAGCGCGGGCCATGTGGAGAAAGGGCTGCGCGACCCCGGTGTCCAGCGCCTGCACAGGCGGCGCACCCAGGGCATTGAGGCGCCGGTACTGCGGGTGTGTGGGCTCCAGGTCGATGAGCACCAGGGGCTGGTCGATGGCATGAATGGTTTTGTGCGCCATGGGCCGGATCAACAGCACCTGCCCCGCGATCGTCTGACCGTCGCAGCGCACATGCAGCGGCTGCGGCCCCGTGGCGCACAGCACGGTGGCGGCATGGCGCACGGTGATGTTCTGCATGCCAGGGCAGGCGAACACGATCGCATCGCCCATGAGGCGCACGCGCGCCTGCGGCGCTCCGTCGGCCGCAGGCGTCCAGACCGAACGCGCGCCACTGCGGCCGGAGGCATCATGGCCTGCCTCAAAAGGGCTCATGAAGGCTCATTCCCTGCCGCTTCCTCGTTGAGCCGCACCGACAGGCGCACCAGGCCGCCCGCGCGCACCACGTCCCATGCGAGTTCGTGCACGGAGGTCAGTGCCCCCATGTTGCTCTCGTCGACGACCGGCTGGCCGGGCAGATCGAGCGAGTACACGGTATCGCCCGGCCGCAGGCCTGCACGCTCGTACAGGCTGCCGGGCAGCACCGCATCAACCGTCCACCCACCCCGCGGTTCGGGTTGCAGCACCACATGGTCCAGAAAGGCGCGCGCAGCCTGGGGGCGGTGCACCGACAGGCGCGCCGGATCAATGGCCGCATTGTGCTGGCGTGGATCGGGGCCGAGCGACTCATCCGCATCCGCCTCGCCCGGTGGGCGCAGACGATCCCAGGGCGATGCGCCCACCGGGCTGCCGCCTTGCGGCTCCACGGCCGGGGCCCCCGCGCCAAACGGCCAGGCCTGCCCGGCGTGCAGCGCCTGCGGCACCGGAGCCTGTCCCAACGCCTGCACGGGGGTGGGCAGCGCAGATGGCCACAGCCACCACAGAGCCGCGCCCAGGGCCAGCAAGGCCACCGCCCCGTGGCGCCAGCCCTGCCCACGGCGCAGCGCCCTCCGCGCACGGGCGTGGGCCCCGGGCGCCATGGGCGAAGGAATGGTGTCGTGGTGTTTCATGTCCCTGCTTCTGGAGGAAAGAATTCCAGCGCCCCCAGGGCCTTGGCGCAAGAGGAAAAGCACCAAGGCTCTGCGCAGCCGCTACGGAGTGACAAAGGTCTTGAGCCAGTCCATGGTGGCCTTGACACCCCACGGGTTGCTGCCGTACTGGTAGTAGGGATCCACGGCCAGGATGCCGGAGCATTGCACACCCACCACCCCCAGGTTGCCCATGAAACAGTGGTCGGCGTTGAGGTCGGCCACCTCCAGGTCCTTGACGACGTACCAGCCGCTACCGTTGCTGCGGAAGCACGACTGCTTGCCCGCGCATTGGAGCCCAGTGACCAGCTCGGCCTGCGAACGTGCCACCGCCTCCGTGCCGCCAACGAACATGTCGCGCTCGCCGTTGACGATGCGGATGCGGTCACCCGGCTGCGCATGCTTGCCATCGGCCATGCACGATGCGAGGTTGTAGGCAGCCGTGTAGGTGGCGCCTGTGCCCTGGCCCATGGAGGCGCGCACGCGGCTGTCGTGGTTCTTGGCCAGTACCGAGATGATGGAACCCTGGCTCAGGCCGCCGGTCACGATGCCCTTGGAGCAGTCGGCCTTGGAGCGCGAGCACAGCTTGGCGATGGCGCTGCTGGTGCTGGCAGCATTGAAGATTCCCTTGGCGCGGCCGTTGATGGTGGTGCAGCTGCCAAAGCTCGCGTTGTCGTACTGCACCGTGGCCGCGACGAAGCCGCGCGCCACGGCTGCGTCGATGGCCGCCTTGGCCCAGGCGCTGTTGTAGGACTCGCCCGTTCCCACGGTGTGCACATACACCGGATACTTGCCTGCGGCGCTGGGCTCCTTGCCCTGGATGTTGTATGTGCTGCCGTTGCGATAGGTGGTGCTGAAGGAAGTCTGCGCCTGCGCAGACAGCGCCCCCAGCAGGGCTGTGCCTGCGACGAGGAAGCTGCCAAGGCGCCACAAGGCGCGGCGGTGGGTGGTGTGGTGGGCGGGTGCTTGCACGGATCGTCTCCTGGGTTGGTATGCATTGAGAGGGACCTCCCCGGCCGGGGGGCACCTCGAAGAAGGCAGACCGAGTCTAGGAATCGCGCTGTGCAACGCCTTGTACTGAAAGGCCATGGATCCCCGGACTTTCCCGGGGTGGACACGGGCAGGTGCCCGGCACGGACAACAACGCCCTGCTGGCCTGCGGGGTGCCGCCGTTGCAGAATAATAGGCAGACCAACGATCCATCCCGACCGCCATGCACTCCATCACCCTGCGCTTCCTGGCCTCCCACAACGAAGGCGAACACCTCGCCGGCAAGATCAGCGGCGGCACTGTGCTGCGCTGGGTGGACGAGGCCGGTTTTGCCTGCGCCACCCGGTGGGCAAAGGGGCCGTGCATGACGGCGCTGGTGAGCGGCGCGCGTTTTCACCACCCCATTCTGGCGGGCGACCTGGTGGAGGTGCAGGCCCGGCTGGCCTACACCGGCACCAGCAGCATGGGCATCGCTGTGGAGGTCTTCAGCGGCAGCATCCCCACCGGCGAACTGCGCCAGGTGCTGTATTGCGCCACGGTGTATGTGGCCACGGACGCCAACGACCGCCCGCGCCCCGTCGATACCTGGAATCCCGAAACCCCCGGCGACATGGCCCTGGCCGAGCGCGTGCGCGCACACGTCAACGCCGTCCGCTCCGTCTGATGCCACACGCGGCTCGCCCCATGGGCGCCACCGACCTGCTGACGGCCCTGGCCGTGGTGGTGCTCTGGGGGCTGAACTTCATCGCGATGAAGTACGGGCTGCGCAGCTTCAGCCCGTTCCAGCTCGGCGCGCTGCGCTACCTCAGCGCCTGCCTGCCCATGGTGCTGCTGGTGCGCCCGCCGCGCATCCACTGGAAATGGGTGGTGGCCTACGGGCTGTTTGTCGGCCTGGGCCAGTTCGGCTTCCTGTTCTTGGCGCTGCAGGTGGGCATGGCGGCCGGCCTGGCCAGCGTGCTCATGCAGACGCAGGTGTTCTTCACCGCCACGCTGGGCCTAGTGCTGCTGCGCGAGCGCCCCGGCCGCGCGCTGAAGATCGGCATGGGCCTGGCAGCGCTCGGCCTGCTGTGCTTCACCATGGATTTCGTGGGCCCGTCCGGGCGCGGCGCGGGCGCCACCACGCTCGCGGGCTTTGGCCTCACGCTGTGCGCCGCCGCCATGTGGGCGGGCTCGAACATCGTCGCACGCCGGGCGCAGGCGCACACGCCCGACTACGACCCGCTGTCCTTCGTCGTCTGGAGCAGCCTGGTGCCGGTGCTGCCCTTCGTGGCCCTGTCGGCCTGGCTGGACCCCGATGCCAGCCGCTGGCTGGAATGGGCCGCCGTGGCCGAGGTGCCACTGATCGCCTGGCTGTCCAT